>Ga0209542_10012527_pt1 | contig 14803 bp, 21 predicted proteins | sample RifCSPhighO2_01_FD_184028 | JGI IMG/M metagenome (GOLD analysis project Ga0209542, IMG submission 184028) | Soil microbial communities from Rifle, Colorado - Rifle CSP2_plank highO2_0.1 (SPAdes) (version 2) | ecosystem: Environmental > Terrestrial > Deep subsurface > Rock core/Sediment ...
CTTTTTCTAAAGCAAAACTTTAAAAACCAAGTTCTGATGTTTAATGGAATATGCTGTCACCAAACACAATGCGAAGGGTTGACTATTGGGCAGGCATACCTCTATGCTTTGTCCTAACACTGTGGTACGGGCTGCAGAGATTGTTTGGACTGAAAAACCCAAGATATAATGAAAGCCCGAAAAACGTTTTGCTCATCTATCCATTATTTCCGTTGCACCACTTCTGTCTGATGCAATTTTAATCCTAAAACGTTCAGATTCAAGTCCATACCGATGCTTCCTGAAGCAACGATGTTCTGGACGGTGATCACTGGCTTGATCGTTACCGTAATATTCAATTTTTTTAAGCTTTTGATGATGCTTTGGATACTTCGATCAACGTCAGCTAAGGTTCTTGCTCCTGTACATACAATTTTTCCGCTAGAGAAGATCAACGCAGACGTTTTTGGGTCTTTTATCCTTAATACTAACCCTGGAAACTGTTCTGGGTTGTACTCCGTATTCGGCAGGGTCGCTGCCATCTTTTCTAATGGGATATCTTTTTCCAAACTGCTGGAAACAACTATATTCACAATCCTTATTTCCTTTTTTCCGGTTGTTTTTTTTGCCATCATTAACCCCCTCTATGAAGATTATTGCTTTATAAATGAAGAGAGAGTATTTAAATATTCCTTTTATAAATAGATTATTCTCATTTATAGACTATTTTTACTAATAACAAGTGGTAAGGTTTTTAAACCCATCATCTCCTGGAAAGAGATCATGCTATTTGACTGCTTATTGCTAAGATATGGGGAATTATTCTTAAAAGGAAAGAACCAAGGGATATTTGAAGATAAGCTCATCGCGAATATCAAAAAGATAACTGCTGTCAAAAATTGCCGCAGAATGCGTGGGAGAGTTATTCTTCCTTATTTTCCTGACCATCATTCTATCAAACGCGTGTTTGGGGTAGGCTCGTATTCTCCTGCCATAAAAGTGGGAAAAACAATGGAGGAGATCAAGGCTGCTGCGCTGTCTTTATTTCAAGGCAAGACAGGAACATTTCGAGTGGCAACAAAACGATCGGATAAAACATTTCCTGGAACTTCCTTACAGATCAATGCAGAGGTAGGAAGATATATTGAAGCTCATTTATCCTTACAGTTTCACTATGAGCATCCGGACCATCTTCTCCATATCGAAATAAATACTGCCGGGGCTTTCATCTTTACTGAAATTATCCCTTGCTTTGGCGGATTGCCAGAAGGAGTTGAAGGCAAAGCCCTACTTCTTGTTGAAGATGAAGCCAGCCTTATAGCTGGCTTACTGATGATGAGACGAGGATGTTCTCTACTGCCTGTCAGTTTTCAAGAACAAGACCTTTCTCTGCTGAATCTATACTCTTCTAAGAAACTGAAACTTCATCTTCTTCAAAATTATGAAGAGCTGGAAGAACTTTCCAAACAATACAATATTCCTCTTCTTATCACTGGAGAGATATTTTCTACGTACACAAAACAAGGTAATCTCACAACACTCCGCCCTCTGATAGCTTATACTCCTTCGGAGATCAAGAAAGAATTGGAGAAATATTCTTTTCCTTCATCAAACACTTCCACAAACTGAACAATTTTTCTTTTTCTTCACCGTTATTTTTTTAATCTCTCCCTGCCAAACATCAACATAGTACAAGATTTGCTCTACTCCTTTTCCCATCAGTATTTTCAAGGCTAAAGTTGTCTGCACACTAGAAATCATCGCTGGCAATGTATTTACTATTCCTGCAGCACAGGCAGATTCACCGTCTTTATCTCCCAAGAAACAGCTCAAACACGGTCCAGAAGGAAAGATAGGCATGACATAACCTTGCGTCTGGACAGCAGAAGCATAGATCCAAGGTACTTTTTCGTCATGGCAAAATTTGTTGAGCAAGAATCTTGTTTCAACATTATCTGTACAATCTAAGATCAGATCAACATTTTTTCCTTTGAGCATGGAAACAGTCTTCTTATCCATACTTTTTTCAATCACTTCAATATTTATCATCGAATTGATCTTCCTTAATTTCTCTTGCGCCTGGCAAACTTTCTTTTTCCCAATATCAAATTCAGAAAATAAGGCTTGGCGCTGGAGATTAGAGGATTCAACAATATCATCATCGATCAAGATGATCGTGCCGACTCCTGCTCGAGCAAGCATCTCGGCAGTATACGTTCCTAAGGCACCAATTCCAATGATAGCCACTCGTGCTTTCTTTAACCTCTGCTGTCCTTCCAATCCTATGATCAGTAAAATTGTCTGGCGAGAATATTTCTCCATCTCTCGTTCAGTTAATACAATCGTTTTTTTTGTTTTGTTATCTGCTCCTTTCATTCTTCACCTATAGGAATCGATACTTGCTGTGCCATCACACAAGCATTGCAGGTCTCTTTATTGGCAGGCTCGCCGCAATTCTTGCATTTTCCTACCATCTGTCCTTTATCTTGCTGTTCTAAGAGAGGCAGTAAAGCTAGGAAAGAGTTGATGATGCCTTGTTTTGTGCCTTTATACTTCTGCTCGAATTCATTGAGCATTTCCTGGATGTGATGGCGGTATCCACTCGTCGAATAAGGGCATTCGGCAAAATCCACTTGGAAGCCTTTCAAGAGAGCATAAAGCCTTACTTCTTTGTCCGTACAGAAATATAACGGCTTGACGCGCTGGACAAATACTCCCTGTTCCTGTTCTTTGGAAATGGGGCCTAGACGTCCAGCTAGTGTGGTATTTGCCTTAAAGATATTCATCATGATCGCTTGAGCTTCATCATCCATGTTATGCCCAGTAACCACTTTTGTTGCTTCTAATCCTGCAGCGTGCTTGTTTAAGAGGTATCTCCTCCATACACCACAGATGTTACATGGTTTCTTGTTGAGGTCTTTATTGATGATAGGATAGGCTTCATCTAAAGTTTTATCAAATGCTTCTTTGAATGAAACGACAGTCAATTTCACATCATGATCGTTGCAGAATTTTTGAAGGTCAACCAGCGTTTTCTCTCGGTAATTTTCAATTCCTTCATCGACAGCAAGGGCTTGGAGAGGAACGTTCATCTGATATTTTTCTAGATATTTCTTTGTAAGATACAAAACTGTCAGAGAATCTTTCCCTCCAGATGTAGCAATACAAAGATGATCGTTTCTCTCAATCATCTGATACTTATTGATCGTCTTAAACACTTTATCTTCAAAGTAATTGATGAAATGGATTTTACATCGGCTTCCATGCTGGAGGGTGATAACTGCCTTATTGCTGCATTTGCCGCAGTTCATGGGATAGCCTCAATAATTCTTTGTAGCTGCTCTATCGTTTGGGCATAATTAAATTCTTTAATCAGAATATGCTGATATCTTTCTTGGTGCAATGGATCATTTCTCGCCCATGATTGTCCGGTTAATGCAATGCGCAAGACTGCAGGGTAATACTCTCGCAACATCTCACTCAGGCAGCGATTGGTGCTTACTGCTAGATCGACGGATGAATCAATTACAACAGCGTCAAAGTGATGGGTATTTACCAGCTGCCATGCCACACTTGCATTTTTTGCTCCACTTGTTTCATACCCTGCCTGCTGTATATCTTCAATATAGTGTCTTCTTATATATTCATCATCCTCCACAAACAGTATTCGTTTCATCTTATCCTCCAGAAATGACGCTCAATATCTCAATGACATCATCTTTTGATATAGTTTCATCTTCTACCAATACTTCATTGTTTCTGACAACTAACACTGTTTCTGGATTTATCGCTAATTTATGGAGAAGTTCCTGTACTGTCCCAGAAAAACTGATCTCTTCTGTCGTATTCAGTTTTTCATTATGTACAATAACCATTTTTCCTCCCTAACGTCTCTAAATAAGGCGCCAGTTCAGCTATATCCTTTTTTAAGAGGTATTTTTATAAAGGTTTCTAGCTCTTTTTCCCAGATGGACAATATTGTGCTGCTGAGAAAGACGCCGGAGCTTTTTCAATTATGCCAGGACCTTGGATTTACAGAAACGTTATTCCTTGATGATGTTGCCGTTCTTGAAGAGAATAACCTTGAAAAGTTCCGAAAAAAAGCTCTTCTGGAGAAGCAGAAAGGTAAGTTTGTTATCGCTAAACCCAGGAATGAGGATATGCTGCGGTTTATATTGGAGAAGACTGCTGTGGATATGGTCTATGGCTTGGAGATGATTCATCCTAGTGATTCAGTGCATTATGTACGGGGAAGCTTAGATCAAGTCCTTTGTCAGATTGCTGCTGCCAAAGGGAAGATGATCGGGTTTTCTTTTTCATCTCTTCTTCACTCTTCTGATGGAAAGTTGCTAGGGAGGATGAAGCAGAACATGAAGCTATGTAAGAAGTATAAGGTAAAGATGATTTTAAGTAATTTTTCTGTATCGCCAGAGGAATTGCGGAGCAAGAAAGATCTGGCAGCGTTTCAGCGCGTGCTGGAGAAGGAGAAGAAGTGAAGGGTAGAAGTGAGGTACTTTCTTCAGTTTGTATGCTTAAAATGTCTGTTGTCATAACCAAAAGGTTTTTATAAAAGCATGTGTTTATGGGTTGTATGGAAATCGACTTAATAAAAAGGGTAATCCAATCTCAGAGGGAGGAGATAGGCTATAATTTGCTTCAAGTGAAAGAGAGGGATGGCTTGCAAGAGGCAGCAAAATTCCTAAAATTTCCCAACGTGTTAGCGATTACTGGCGTGAGGAGATGCGGAAAATCTATCTTTTCCTTATTGGTAGCTCAGAACATCGCAAAAAATTACGGATATTTGAATTTCTTTGATGAGCGGTTGATAGGATTTAAAGCAGAGGATTTTGAGAAGCTGGAACAGGCGTTTTTAGAGTTGATCGGCGAGCCTGACCTTATCATTCTTGATGAGGTTCAAGAGGTTCCGGGGTGGGAGCTGTTTGTAAGCAGATTGCGGAGAACAAAAAAAGTAATTATAACTGGGAGCAATTCCACATTATTATCGGGGGAACTTAGCACTTATCTCACCGGTCGGCATTTAGACATAACTTTATGGCCCTATTCCTTTTCAGAAAAAATAGGCTCTAAGCCTAACACCTTCTCTATAAGAGAAATAGCAGAGACCAGGAAAAAATATCAGGCCTATCTACAAGAAGGGGGGTTCCCAGAGGTAGAAAAATTTGGGAAGGAAATTATTAAAATTATCTACCAGGATATAATTAACAAAGACTGTCTTCGAAGATATACTATCCGAGAAGAAGAGGCATTCAGAAGGCTGTCCCACTATCTCCTCTCTAATTATTCCAGCGAGTTTACCTATTCAAAACTTTCAAAAATCTTAGAAATAAAAGACCAGCATACGGTGGCTAATTATGTGGGCTATCTCAAGGATTCATTTTTACTGCTGGTGTTGGAGAGATACTCGCCAAAACTTAAGCAGCAAATAATAGCCCCAAAGAAAGTGTATGCTGCAGATCATGCGTTAGGGAACTTTGTGGGGTTTGGCGTGAGTAGAAACATCGGGCGGATATTTGAAAACATAGTTTTAGTTGAGCTGGTTCGAAGAAAGAAAGAAGTGTATTACTATAAAGATCATCAACAACGCGAAGTTGACTTTGTTGTAAAAGAAGGGAAAGTTAAACAGCTCATCCAGGTTTGTTATGACATCACCAATATTAAAACAAAAGAGAGGGAATTAGATGGGCTGACTAGAGCATCCAGGCAATTACGATGCAATGATTTGTTGGTCATAACTAATGATTATGAAAGTATAGAAGGAAAAGTAAGATTTATACCTCTTTGGAAATGGTTGTTACAATAATCAAAAACATTTTTAAATCACCCTAACTTTTAAGTGGTAAAATGACCTTAGAAGGATTATTGTCTGGAGTAACTAGCGCTGCCAGAAAAACAGCAGAAGCTATCGCTGATATTTCTATATCCATAGAAGTATGGTATCAGTTGCGGGGATTAAGGTCAGTGATTAAAGCAGCGGTTCCTCTTGCTCCTTTAGCTGTCGTTCCTATCTATGGCTCTGCCGTTGCTGGATGTGGTGAAGAAGAACAGCCTTGCGATACTTCTGCTGACTGCGGCTTAGAGAGATATTGCAGTGCGGAAGGGGTTTGTGTGGGAAGTGGGTATGAAAACGGAGAACCTAATCCTGATAAGCAATTTATTGAAGATTATTGTGATAAGTATTGGAATGAATGCAATCTATCTGGAGAGACAAATTTTCATTTAGGGAATTCTTATCAGGATTGTGTTGGGAGAGGTCAGGAATATTTGGACAGCTTGAGGAATATAACTGCTGATGATCTTTCAGAGTCGATTCCGGAGGAGCTTCGTGATGAGTATGCAGAGCAGATTCGAGAGGCCAGTATATCTAGTTTACATTGTTTAGCTTATGAAAAAACGTGTTCGGAATTACGTGGTCATGATCCTTGTGGCTTTGCAGAAGGAGATCTCTATTCTTGTACCATAGACCGCACTGGCGGTTGTTAGTCGCTACATTTATTGTTATGAAGAAGGAAATAGGTGGAGCTGGGCAGAATGGAAAAATAGAGGGAAGATTTATAAAATTCAATAGGAATCCATCCATATGACTCTTGATATTGAAGGCGTTTGGAAAGAGGGAAAGATTGTTCCACTGAAGAAGCTTGAATTAAAGGAGGGAGCATTAGTTCACTTACGAGTTATGGAGAAAAAGCCCAAGGCTTCCGGCTCACTGATGGATTTAGCTGGCGTCTGGAAAGATGATGATGACACTTATACTATTTTTAAGAAAGTATATAATGAACGCCAAAATTTTAAACTTCGACAATGCCAACCTGCCTAGACACTGATACTATCGTCGAGTTCTTTCGGGGAAATAAAGATGTTACAGAGAGATTAGATGTGCTTCTAAAAAATGGAGATGTTCCTGTTGTTACTCGAATAACTTTATGTGAATTATTTCGTGGTGCATATCTGTCACAGCACCCAGAAAGGGAAGCAGAGCGTATCCATCATTTCATGGGCTCTTGCAGGATTTTAGGCTTCCCTATGATGCCTGTGTTAGATTTGGGAAAATATCCGCGCAGTTAAGTAAAGAAGGGCGAATTATCAATGATGCAGATCTGTTGATAGGGTCAATTGCCCTAAGCAATGGTTGCACTCTTGTAACCAACAACACCAAACACTTTGAGCGGATTCCTGACTTGAAATTAGAGAATTGGTGCAAAAAATAAAACAAGTTGTGCAAACTTTTGACAGATTATTTTTTAAGTTCAAGCAGATTCTGATCAATCATCTACCGGCGGCATTGAAGGGTATGACTGGTGCTCAGTATTCATTCTCTAATTTAATAATATTTTCAAAGAGTTCTTGCCTTATCCAAAATCCTTTTTCCTGTAAAGCAATTAACTCTGGTTTTATCGCTTGGATCAACCCCTCTTTTTTTGCTTTCATCAAGATACCAATAACACCAGCAACCTGCAAGCCACATTGCCTGGCAGCTTCTCTCCCTTCTTTTTCATCCAATAATAAAAGAGCTTTCTTCTCCACAGCGAGGGCAATAGCTTCCGCCTCACCATTATCCAACTGGAGAAGGAGTAAACGTAAAAGAGAGGAGGAGGGGATAGTTATTACTTTTAGAAAGCCCTTCTCCTTTTGCTGTTTGAAAAAGGTAGCCCCTTCTTTTGTCGTTTCTGTAATCTCTTTCCAAACAGCTTCCGGAATATAAAGAGAGCTGTATAATTTTGTCAATACAGAAAACCGTCCGATTAAGTAAAGATTGATCAGCGGTGAGGAGTCACTCACTACGGCCATACAGCACGTCCTCTTGCAGCTCTTTCTTTGTGTAGTGGCGGAAAATTTTCTTTTTCTGTAACTCTTTCTGGAACTGCCACTTAGAAATCCTAGCCAGCTGTCTAGCTTTTCCTAAGGAAAGCGCTCCACGCTCATAAAGCGATAAGGCCAATTCTTTATCTATTTCCCACTCCTGCTCTGACGCAGGAATTTTCAACGCCTGTTCGATATCATCAGGGATGATTATTGTAATTGCCATAAGTGATTCAAATTCACAAAACTATAAAAATCTTCCGTCATATTTTTAAATAACTCTAGAAATTGATGAATCTGGCCCATGTGAAGATTTTACAGGATTGTATAAAATAGAGAATTTTCAGGAATTTTTGGTATGTACGACTAGTGGTTATCCCGATCCGGAGGATAGGGACGATCCTTCTTGGGTAGAAGGGGAATATTTTAGTTTTTATCCTTGTGGGGATTGTCGGTTTGCTTATGGCAATCATCCTTTACCAGTAACTCTGGATATCCGAGGTAATGAAAATTTCACGTCCCTTGGTCAGAGAGGAGGTGTCTTAGCCAAAGGGAACAACATCCATTATGAAATAAATATCCATTTTGAACCAAGTCACGGAGAAGACCGACAAGGATACCGATCAACTGATATAATAAAATGTGACGACCAATTAATGATTAACTTTGGAAATGAAGATTTTGAAACCCCTGCAAGTTGCCTAGCTAAAGCAATATTTCTGTCACCAGATTACTATCCTTACGAGCATTTCGAAGACATTTGTTCTCGGTAAGTTTATAAATCAAAAGTATCTTCTAATCCTCATGTTAAAAAGGAGGTTGAGTCTTACTGCACTATTTTTAATAGTAACGTTATTCTCTCTTTTTTCAACGATGGGCTCTCTTGAAGAAAGAATATCCGTTTCTGATAAGTATAGTTTGTATCATTGCAATGATTTTGATGAGGATGGTGATGTCTGCGCACCTGATCCAAGAGATATAACTCCTGTTTCTTCTACTGATTTCCCTATTTGTGATGCTAACGATAATTACAATTTCCAGAAAAATAGGTTTCCCACAACAAATGGCTGCTGGTTTGCAGCAGCAGGAACAGTTGGTGATGAAGATGCTGTCTGGGCGCAGCTCAAAGAACAAACCATATTCGTTCCTTGGGATAAAGATCCTAGTTCTCAAGATCAGCTTGGAGAAGATCTTCGATGGATATCCTCTAATCACATTATCTCAGAATCCTATTACGATGAAGACCGCGCTCCTGAAGTGAAAGATGATGCAGATCTTGAAGTAACCTGTTTTTTTCCAACAGATGATACTTTAGTTGGGGATTATGAACTTCATTTAACAACAAGTGGAGCAGTTATGTGCGCAGCAGATCATATGTGGCAGGAGTGTAACGCAGGTAATATAGGGAAGATAACTTGGGCTTCGAACAATTTGGAGCGCTTTGGTGTCTGTTACACACCTTATTATGGAGAGGTACCTTATTCATGTGCATCAGATCCTACTGATGGAAGGGATGAAGCTTATGACTTCCTTTATGAATGCCAACACGTGGGAGATTTATATTATGAATGGATCCCTAAAGGAAGAGACGAAGATCATGACAGCTATATTAGCCCAAGCTCCTATCATCGATTCTATTGTGAGCAGAACCCTGACAGTCCGATGTGTACAGGAATAGACCAAGACATCGACTGCAAAGATAATCCTTTAGATGCTAGTTTAACTCCGCTTGCAGACTGTCCCACCATTGAAAACATCAACGACTGTTCTCAACTCAAATACTCTCAATGCCCCATCTGCATCAATCCCGGAGCAGCAGAAGTCTGTGGCGACGGCATCAATAATGATTGCCGGGGTGATGATAATGCAGATGGTGCAGCAACATTCAGTACAGCAGATGATCTTGAGGGGAAAACACCGGATGATTGTGATCACTTCAAAGAAGGATGTGAGCAGAAAACGTTTGAAAACGTTGCTGATTCTCAAACTGAAGAAGGGGAAGAGCAAACTCCCGTCCAACACAGGAATGTTGACGATGGCTATTATTCTTGGATAGATACTCTTGAAGGCGGTTATTGTTGTGGGTATGCTGATGGAGAGGCAGATAAATCAAGCGACGTCGGACTGATAAAAGATCTTCTTCCTCCTGAGAGGAGTGAACAGGACATAGTTGCCGATGCTTACCTCTGTCTGCCATCTCAAAGTTCGGAAACAGGGGAATTTGGCGATGAAAATATTGTCGGCCATACCTTAGCTGATGGGGAAATTGAACATCCGGGATGGGCTGAAAATGGCGAATAAGTTTATCTTTTATTTATTGACATCCACTTCCAGACGGGAAGACATGGTATTGTCACACCATCTTTTACAAAGGTTTCCTCTTGATTCATTGTTAATAGGACATATTTTTTTGCTTTGGTCTGCTTGACAGCCTCTATAAGTCCGTCTAGTTCCCGGTCGACATTGTCAGGATGTATTTCAAAACAAACTTGGTACACTCCGGAAACTTCAGTTCGATCCTGAATAACAAAATCACATTCCCCTTTATTCTTAAAATAATATATATTCTGGTGCTTTTTTCTTAATTCCAAAAAAACCAGGTTTTCCAACATTCTCCCCTTATCTGTTGTGAATCTACTTGATACACTATTCGCTAAGGCATTGTCAATGACATATACTTTCTTTGGGTTGACAGCTTGCTTTTTTAGAGAATAATCAAATTTGTGGATGATAAATAGGATGTAACTATCCTCTAAATAGGAAATATAGTTTAAAGGTGTATTCGCAGTTCCCAACGAAAATAATTTTCGTAATGAGTTATATGAAAATTCTTTTCCAACATTACTAATTAAGAATGTTGTTAATTGTTTTAACACATTTTCTTCTTTTATTTTATGTCTGGTGATGACATCCCGATAAATGATGTCAAAATAAACATCATGTAATATCTTCTCCTCTTTATATTTGACATATTCGGGAAAACCACCCTCCTCCGCATATTCCTCAAATATTTTATAACTTGGCTCTTTCTTCTTGAACCTACAAAACTCGATAAATGAAAAAGGAAACAGTTCATATCTCAAATTTCTCCCTGTTAGTTTTGTCCCCAATTCCTTGCTTAATAAGGATGCATTTGATCCAGTAAGGAAGACCTTTTTTTTTTGATCCAATAACGACCTTACGTAATTCTCCCATGCTGGAACATTCTGGATCTCATCAAAAAAGAACACGTCAGAATCGTTTAATTCCTGCAATGCCACCGTTAATTTTTCAAAATCGTGAACTTTAAACTCTTCGAGACGGGGATCCTCAAAGTTAAAATAATTTGGGTGTTTATATCCATTCATTAAAAGATGCAATAATATGCTCTTGCCGCACCGGCGTATGCCGGAAATGATTACTGCATGGGAAGTATTGGTATTGATCTCAAGATCACGTCTGATGATACTGCCACTACTCATCCCTGTTTGCTTTCTCGCAATATCCTTTAAGGTATCTTTTGTGATCATGGTTCCCTAAACTTTAAAGAAGTATATAAATGTTTCTTTTACTGAAATAAACTCTTATATTCTGTAAAAATCAGCTTTAATGTAATAACTATAAAAATCTTCCGTCATCTTTTTAAATAAACCTAACTTTGAAGTGATAAAATGGTTTCCTTAGAAGGATTATTGTCCGGAGTGAATGCTTTTGCCAAAAAGACAGCAGATGCTATTGCCGATATTTCGTCCCTAGAAGTGTGGTATCAGTTACGAGGATTGCGGTCAGTGATTAAAGCAGCGGTTCCTCTTGCTCCTTTAGCTGTCGTTCCCATATATGGAACAATGACTGCTGGCTGCGGTGAAGAAGAAACTCCTTGTGATACATCTGCTGACTGTGATGCAGATAGGTATTGCAGCCCGGAAGGGGTTTGTGTGGGGAGTGGGTATGAAGGCGGAGAACCTAATCCTGATAGGCAATTTATTGAAGATTATTGTGATAAGTTTTGGAATGAATGCAATCTATCTGGAGAGACAAACTTTAATTTGGGAAATTCTTATCAGGATTGTGTCGGGAGAGGCCAGGAATATTTGGACAGCTTGAGGAATATAACTGCTGATGATCTCCCCGAGTCGATTGATGAGGAGTTTCGTGTTCAGACAGCAGAGTATATTCGAGATGCAACTATATCTAGTTTGAATTGTTTAGCTTATGAAAAAACGTGTTCGGAATTACGTGACCATGATGTCTGTGGGTTTGCTGAAGGAGATCTCTATTCTTGTATCATAGACCGCACGTGGGATTGTTAGTCGCTACATTTATTGTTATGAAGAGGGAAATAGATGGAGCTGGGCGGAATGGAAAAAGTTGAAGAAATGTTTATAAAGTTTTGACTACTATCATAGATTATGGAAGCCTTGCAGAAAAATAGGGAAAGTGTTACTGAAAGAAAACTTCAACTGTTAACAGGAGCACGGCTGCACGATCTTTCTCAGATCGTAAAAGCTGCTTCAGTACAGGACAACATTCGGCGCAAAGTAGGAAAATGGCAGGGGGCTAAAGAGATACAACGATGGCGCACAGCCTAACCGGAGCAGTCATTGATTCTTCAGTTTGTATAAAATGGTTTTGCCTTGAGGAAGAAACAGAAAAAGCCCTTTCTCTTCGGGAGAGCCACATCAAAGGAACAAAGATTCTTGTCGTTCCAGATTTAAGCCTATACGAAATTGCTAATGCTCTGCGGCACAACAAAACACTGCAGGAGCATGATGTCCAAGAAGCAGTAGAGAGTATGTTCAAGTTGGGCATTGACATCATCGTTCCTACTACTGAAATACTTAATGCTGCCATAACATTAGCCTTTGCTTTTAACATAACTGTCTATGATGCCGTTTTTCTCGCTTTAGCTAAGGAGCTTTCATTTGAATGCATAACTGCAGATGAAAAGTTATATCAGAAAACGAAAACATTAGGATATGTCAAGAGACTGAAAGATACTTCATTCTGATATATTAAGAGCAGTAAAGTTCGGTTCTTCTTAAAATGAGTTTTTAAGATATTTTTCTGGAGTTAAGTTTTTCCAACAAACATTTTTAAATAAACCTAACTTTGAAGTGGTAAAATGGTTTCATTAGAAGGATTATTGTTGGGAATGCATACTTTTGCTAAAAAAACAGCAGATGCCATCGCTGATATTTCTACATCCATAGAAGTATGGTATCAGTTACGAGGATTTCGCTCTTTTGTCAAGGCAGGAATTCCTGCCGTTTCTTTAGCTGTCGTTCCAATCTATGGTTCAATGACTGCTGGCTGTGGTGAAGAAGAACAGCCGTGCGATACGACTGCTGACTGTGATGCAGATAGGTATTGCAGTGCGGAAGGGGTTTGTGTGGGGAGTGGGTATGAGGGGACGGAAGAAAATATACCAGAAAATCCCTGCGGTAATTCACCTGTTTTTGGGAAGTATCTCTGGGAGATAAATAGTTGTGGCTGGTCGATGCATATGGGTGATGATTGTGTCGTTGGTGCCAAAGGATTGGCAGGAGCTAGGGAAGGGGAATATAACTACTCTCTGCCCAATTGGGGAGGTATGACCACCTACTATGGATTGTCCATCTATTTTGCGGATGATAGTGGTGCAGCTACAGTTCTAAATCCTGACTTGCGTTTTTCTCCAGATGCTGGGGACCAATGGCGGCAAGTAAATGCTAAGCTGGAGCAGTATGGTGGTTATGTGTTACAAGGCGACTGTAGTGTTGATAATTTGGATGATTGTGTGTTCATTCCTACCAACACCCCCTGGCAAAGCAAGGAAGATTGTAAAGCGGCTCCTTGGTATTGGGAAAACACCTAAGATTTATAAATAAAGTGTTCCTTCTTGTCCTGATAAATGGTAAAAAAGAGGCTGGTTGTTTTTGGGATATTATTTATAATACTTTTTAGTTTAGCTAAAGCCGAAGAGGATATATCTACTTCACCAACTTTAGATAGATATAATTCTTTTCTCATTGCTTGTAAAGGCTGTGATGGTGCATCACTTGGAGATGAGATGGTGTGCAATTCTCCTAATAGTGGATATGACCCCGATCGAGAAACAGGATGTGCGTTTCTTCATGAAGGAGATAGTGTTGAATTTCCAGATAAGGCAGATCCAGATGAATGTTCCTCAGCACTAAAAAATGGCTTTGGTTCTTCCATCACGCGACCTAGTGGTCAAGGCTGTTGGGTTTTTGTGGCAGAGGAAGACGCCGGTGAGGATGATTGTGCGTATTTACTTCCGATTGAAGGGACCATTATCAATGGTGTTAATCCTACCAATCTATTTTACGTTAATCCTACTATCTATGATATCCTCTCATTTCAATCTGATGATCTGTTTGAAGACTGGAGCTGGGGTGCAGCAGAGGATAGTAAGGACATGATTGTATACTACGACTGGATACTTGATGTTTCTGAAAGCTACATTTGTGCTGATGGGGGGTATTGGGACAGATGTTTTTCTTCTGATGCGGGGCATCCTGATGGTAATATTGGTGTGAAAACATGGGTGGATGGTTTGTTATATGAATGTGTTGAGGAAGAAAATAGTGTTCCAACTTGGTCAGTTCTCGGCCAAGACCTTGATCACGACAGCTACACTTCCGATATAGACTGCATCGACTCCCCTTCCCAACTCCCTTCCAGCATAACCATTCCGGATGACTGTCCCACCACAGAAACAATCGACGACTGCTATCAATTAAAATATTCCACTTGCCCCCTCTGCATCAACCCTTCTGCACCAGAAGTCTGCGGCGATGGCATCAATAATGATTGTCGGGGAGATGATGGAGTAGATGGTGCAATGACATTCAGTACAGCAGATGATCTTGATGGAAAAACGCCGGATGACTGTGATCTCTTCAAAGAAGGATGTGAGCAGAAAACGTTTGAAAACGTTGCTGATTCTCAAACTGAAGAAGGGGAAGAGCAAACTCCCGTCCAACACAGGAATGTTGACGATGGCTATTATTCTTGGATAGATACT
>Ga0209542_10012528_pt1 | contig 14802 bp, 14 predicted proteins | sample RifCSPhighO2_01_FD_184028 | JGI IMG/M metagenome (GOLD analysis project Ga0209542, IMG submission 184028) | Soil microbial communities from Rifle, Colorado - Rifle CSP2_plank highO2_0.1 (SPAdes) (version 2) | ecosystem: Environmental > Terrestrial > Deep subsurface > Rock core/Sediment ...
CGCCGGGGTCACAATAAGTGAATTTTCAAGATGCGCCGGTACACTCGCCCGCGCGAGAGCGGCCGCGCGGAGCGATGCGTAGGGCTTTTTGTATTCGATCTGGAGTTGTTTGTCTTTCAAAAAGAAGTTCGAGCCGATGTTCTTGGCGAATGAACGGAGTTCTTCGCCAGCAGTATTTGGTCGCGCGATTTTTTGCGCCTGCAGGGCGCAATGTATGAATTCCTCCATGGGTTCGAGCCAGTGAGAACCCACACCCTCGGTTTTAGCTATCTTGTCTTCGACTACCTGTTTCCCGACGAAGAGTTGGTTTTTCTTGGATTTGTAGGTTTGAGAGTCGATAGTGCCATCAAGATAGCTATCTAGTAGGAGGTTGAGCTTGCCATCAATGGTCTGTATTTCAGACTTGAGGTTCGTTAACGAATCCCGCGCAGATTGCTGTTCCTTAATCTTGTCTTCTTCCAACCATTTGAGCCAGTCTTTTCCCCAGCGTTTGGGGAGGGCGGCGCTTGTGATGAAGCCTATGAGTTGATCTTTGAGTTTAGCTTCTTCCAGATATGGCTGAGAACAGGGTTTTAACTTTTTAGTACAGCGGTAATATTTGAAAGTTTGCGTCCCTCCATGTTTGTAGTGTTTAGTGTGTGTTTCAGCCGTAATAGTGGCGCCGCACTCCCCACAACGCATCAGACCGGAAAAAGCAAAGTCATGACCCTTAAACTTTGACTTACCCTTCTGCTCCAGTTTCTTCTGTACTTGGTTAAAGAGTTTTCTGCTGATGAACTGGTCATGACTGCCTTCGAAATATTCGCCGTTATACGACATTATGCCGATGTAGAACTGATTGGTGAGCATTTTGTGGACTTGGCTAATACCCACCGGTTTCCCAGATCTTTTGGTGATTCCGCCCTTGGCTAGTAACAGTGAAACATCGGTGAATAATACTTTTTCTTTGGCGAAGATTTCGAAAGCTTTTCTCACGACTTTGGTTTTTTCCTGGTCTATTTCAATCCCCCGGGTATTTTTGTTATTGAGGTAGCCATATGGAGCTTGAGAAGGCCAGACGCCATTCCTGATTTTTTGGCGGAGACCTCTCTTTACATTCTCGCTCAAGTTATCGACATAGTACTTGGATTGGCCGAAAGCAAGGTTGAGCATAAATTTTCCTTGTGGAGTGTTATCAAACCAGAAAGAAGGAAACTTGAGGTCTATTAACTTTCCACAATCAAGGAGGTAAATGAGGTATCCGCCATCGATAGAATTGCGAGCAAGTCTATCGGGGTGCCAGGAAAGAATGGCGTCTGCCTCGCCACTTTCAACCATCTTCAATACCTGCTGAAATATGAGTCTGCCTGGAATCTTGGCTGTTTTGGATTCAGAGAATGTGGCGACGATCTCTAGCTTTTCCCGTATGGCGAACTCTTTTAATTCAGCAATCTGTGCCTCAATGGACAAGACCTGTTTGTCTTTCTCGTCGGTAGATTTACGACAATACAGAATATATTTGGGCATTACTATCAATTTACCATAACTTACCCGAAAGGTGTCAAACAGGTCTTTGTCCTCTTGTTTTGCGTTTTCTGTTCTTTTTTCTTTTTGAAGACAACTCAACTTAAAGCCCGAAGCAATCGCTCCGCGCGGCCGCTCTCGCGCGGGCGAGTGTACCGGCGCATCTTGAAAATTCACTTATTGTGAGCTGTTACAACGATGTTCGTACCTATTTTAGTACAAATTATTAATTGGCTCACCGCTCAGCCCAGCGCCCCTCCCGCTGGGCCTCGCGGTTCGCCAACTGCCTGACGAAAACATCGGCTCGAACTGTCCCGCGTAGCGGGGCGAAAAGAACCGAAAACGCAAAACTCCCAAAATTATTACATTCGATTTAGCTATATAATTGATCTCATGGACGAGGACTCCCAGAAACAATACGCCAAGGAAAAAATTTCTGAACTCATAAAAAAATTTGACGGCTTATCAAAGACAACCAAGAACAACTACAACGAGGCAAATACCAGAAAGGACTTTGTCATCCCTCTTTTCCATGCGTTAGGTTGGGATGTATATAATGCTCGTACAAGCAACGAGGTGGTTGAGGAAGAAGCGACGATTTCTGGAAGAATTGACTATTCATTTCGTTTAAATAACACAACACAGTTTTTGGTAGAGGCTAAGTCCATCCCTGAGGATTTGGATAAATTAACATGGGCAAATCAGGCAGTGGAATATGGGTGGAACAAGGGGATATCTTGGGTAGTCTTAACTGATTTTGAGGGGATGAAGTTATTTAATTCAGACTGGAAGGTTGAAATCCCCCGAGCAAATTTAGAAATCAGCTATGGAGATTATTTGAACAGGTTTGATGATCTTTGGTTACTCTCAAAATTCTCTTTTGAAAAAGGCTTATTGGATAAAACCTTAAGTAAGTTTGGCATCACGGCCAAAAGAGAACCAGTCAATAAGATTCTCGCCGACGACTTGGTTGAATGGAGGGAAATACTTAGAAACAATTTATCTCAGTGGAATCCCAAAACAGACGAGAAATTGCTATTCGAGTCTATACAACGAATACTTGACCGCCTCATTTTTATTAGGGTCGTTGAGGATAGAGGACTTGAGGACAAAGTTTTGTGGCAATCATTTCAAAAGTGGAAAACTAACAATTTTCAGCCATATAACTTCATAGAGCAGCTAATCCCGATATTTAGGAAATTCGATGAAACATACAATAGTAATCTGTTCCAACGACATTTCTGTGAAACGCTGAATACTGAAGGTGATCCATTCAGAACTATTATCCCGGCTTTGTATGGGAACGTTGAGGGTGGGGTCAAATACAGGTTTGATGCTATTGATGCCGATGTATTCGGTGAAGTTTACGAGCAGTACTTAGGAATTCTGCAGAAAAAGGAGGATATTGGAAGTAAGAGAAAAAAACAAGGAGTCTACTACACCCCGAGAGAGGTCGTGGACCATTTGGTGCGAAATACTCTGGGAGAATACTTAAAAACCCAGTCTCAGCTTAGCGTTGTAGAGTCTGTCCGGATATTAGATCCGGCTTGTGGAAGTGGATCATTTTTAATCAAGGCCTTTAATCTATTGGATGAACATCTTAGACGGTCGAGACAGACACAAGACGACGCGTTTCAGTCAGCACTTAGAAAGTATAGAATCTTAAGGGAAAATGTCTACGGTGTGGATCTTGATGACCAGGCTATCGAAATTTCAAGGTTGAACCTACTGCTACAGGCGTTAGTTCCAAACAATAAACTCCCAGTTGTGGGTGAACATATTCGAGTCGGGAACTCATTAGTCGATGATAAAGCAATTGACGAAAGGGCTTTCGACTGGTCCTTACAGTTTCCAGATGTGGTGAAAGGAGGTGGTTTTGACATAATAATTGGGAACCCGCCTTATGTGAGTTTTTACTCTCGACAATCCCAAGCTGATTCGGACACAAAAAGGCAGTTGACTTATCTAATTGACAAGTACGGTTTCATCCAAGATAAGTCTAAACTTGGACGTTTTAATACCTTAATGTTTTTCTTAGAAAAAGGACTGGAGTTGCTCAAGGAAAATGGCTATTTGGGATTTATTGTTGATAACAACATTCACAGTAATCCATCTATGGATATCAGGAAATTTATTGCTGATAACTCATCCATAATAACCATAATTGACGAGTTGAAAGTTTTTGAAGACGTGGGGAGCGGGCAATTGATAATAGTCCTAAAAAAGAAAAGGCCTGGCAATAATCATAAAATCTCTTGGATTTCGATGGATGATGATTTCGTTGAGATTGGTAGAACTGATTTTGCACAAAGTTCGATCAATAGTTCAAATGAGTATAGTTTTAAGATCCCCTCCACGCAAAACGCTCGACAAGTTTTAGGGAAAATCGAGAAAAATCCAACATTAAGTTCCCTTGTAGGTAATAAACATATCCGGACATGTATTACCTTCACAGGTAAGAAGGACGCATTTGTGACTGACTCGGTAAACTCTCCGACGGATTACCCGCTGCTTGAGGGAGCGAGTTCGGTTCCCCATCCTTACGCAGACATAGTTTGGAAAAGTTACGTTAACTACGATTTGGACTTAAGAGACAGACTTAATGAGCAATATCGATTGGAGGCTGAAAAAGAAAATAAAAGGTCGCCCAAGGTAATAGGGTTAGGCAATTTAGAGCAGTTCAAGTCACCGAAGATTTTCATAAGGCTATCCGATACCCGCATTACCGCGACATATACCGACAAGGTGGTTTGTGGAGACTTGTCTCTGTATGTCCTGACCCTGCCGAATTTGAAAAATGAATCGACTGACTTATCCATCTATTATCTTTTGGGCATCTTGAATTCTAGATTGATTACGTCGTATATGTTGGCGAAAAATCTTATACGAAATCTAAGAACAGGGACACCTCAGATTAGGCTTAAGGATATACGTAATATTCCCATTCCGTTAGTGCCGCGAGCTGACCAGAATGACATTGTTGTGACGGTGAAAAAATTACTTGACCTAAACGGGCAACAAAAGGCTCAACCAAAAGATACAGAAAATTACCAGTCGATATCTGAAGACATTGAACGGGAGTTGAAATCCCTAGACAATATAGTTTTGAAATTATACAAACTTTCAGGTGTCGATTTGTCTATCATGGAGTTGGGGCAGTGACAGAAGTCGAAACTTTCCATCTTCGATTAAATGCCTCTAACATATTTTGCCTTATATCCTCTCCGAGTCGAACAATAAAGCTTTCTTTTTGGCCAAGGTGATTTAGACTGTTTCCAGATAGCCAAAAGAATTGATCATCCATGAGGTACCGGTCATGAAGTTCTGATTTTGAATAAATTCTGATTTCGATATCAAAGCCTTCACTTTTCAAATCGGCCAAATGCCTACCAACAACCCCGACTGGTTTATCGATAATCCTAGATGTTAAAATGCACACCTTGGTTTTTTTATCGACGCTTTTGAGTATGATATCAAGGGTGTTTAGATCAACATAAGGGTCGCATATACGGAGAGTCCCGCCGATCTGGCTGAAAACTTCTTTTAGTGTAATGTTTTTTGCAGAAAATGGTTTTCCAGACTCAATCAAAATGACACTATTTTCGTGCATGAATTCTGAAAGTTTGTCTTTTCCCACTTTCATTAGTTTGAAGCCCACCTTGTTATGGTTGGTGAGTTTAGACTCTCTCATAAGGGCTAATCGGACTGCTTGTCTCGAGGTACTAAAACCTACTTTTTCAATTAAGAAGTTGGCAATTTCCGACGCGGTGAATCGATCTTTTTGCTCTGTGGTTAAATGATCCAAAACCCATAATATCTTTGTTAGAAGTGGGTTCAGAGCGTGAACATCCAAACAATCGGAAAGTTTTTTATCTGCGCTCATTTTTCACTAAAGTTGTTCTCAACATATTTTTCTCCTGAATTTGTTAGTGTGAAAGCCTTTTTGTTATCTTTTTTCTCTTTCGATTCCATAAGATGACCTTTCCTTATATTCATATTGACTTTGTCGTTGAGATTTTGGGGCACTGGTTCCTTTGCCAATCTGAAGCCATTACCCAGATCATCTACATTGAACGACTGGAGTCCTTCATATTGTTCTACGTAAAAAGCTATGGCGAGAGTTTTTTGGACATCATTTGATGGCTTTTTGGATATTATGAATTCCTTTATCGATTCCTTTTTACCATTCACGCCCAAATCGGTACCTCTCTTGGCCGTGTTTTCGAGTAATGACATTCTCTTTTCCAGGTTTGCGATCCTGTTTAACACATCGGTTGGGTTATCCATTTTTACTTTTGACTCAACATATTGATAATTTGGGAAATTTTCATATTTGGAATTTCTGAGCTTCCCTTACCCAACAGAAACCCTCCATCTTTAAGTTTCTTGAAAGTCGGATCGGTGCTCCCCTTTTTAATACCTGTTTTTTTATGTACTTCTGAGGCAGTGATAGACTCATCTTCAAGCACTCCCTTGACATGTAGTAATTTCTTGGCCAATCCGTATACCAATATCTTTTTTTCAACTGACAGGCCAGCATCTCTGAGAAATATCTCGTTTGAGCTCCTCTGTATCGTTACAAAAGGCTGAATTGCTTTAACAACTTCGGACTCATCAAAGGCGCCATTATCTGAAAATAGGTCGTCAAGTGTGGGTTTATCGTTCATAGTGGTATTAAATTGGTAACTTGCGACATAAAATTGTCGTTAGATATGTTTTATCAGACTTTTTATATCTATGCAAGTTCCACTTATGTTTCCCTATGAGTATTTTGTATAAATCTACGCAGTACCGAGTGTGATTCATAACCCAGATGCTGTCTCAATCTTAAATATCAGCTAGTAAAATCTTCTCCTAACTAGCTGATATTTATATGGCGAGATTGTTAAACGAGCCATATATTGGGATAGCTTCGTTCCGCAGAGGACGAATTAATTTGTATAGATTCCGGGTCAAGCCCGGAATGACAAAGTGTCCAAAGGACAAATATGTCCCGTACCCGGGGACACCAAATTAAAATCGCGCGACCTAAATTCCATTCGACTTCGCTCAGGATGGCGAACCGCGAGGCCCAGCGGGAGTCCCGAGGAGATACTCGGGATCTACGAGGCTCGCTGGGCTACAGCGGTGAGCCAGTTAGTAGTTTGTACTAAAATAGGTACGAATATCGTTGTAACAGCTCACAATAAGTGCTCAAGATTCTCCAGGGCTTTTTGTATTCTCCACTATGTTGAGGATTGTCTTGCTCCCTCAAGTATTCCAATTAGCACTTTCTTTGTTGGATATTTCTTAATACCTTCGGAGATGTATTTTTCAACCTTGCCTGATTGCCCCAGATCAATTAGCTTGTATAAGTACTCTCTTATTCTGTCGTAGTGATTGGATCTTGCTAATTTCTCCATCTGATCCTGAACCAGAAAATCAAATAGTTTGATTCCCGCCTTTCTATCTAAAATCAACATTTTTGCTCCAAATGTTTCCATTTCGTCATAATCTGTTTTTGAGCAGAAGGCATGTTTTTTAAATATTGCGATTCTTCTTCTTACTGCTTCATCGTAGTTTCGTTCATACATCAATATGTTTTCGAGATCATGCGAATCCCTTGCCGCCGTCTTCTTCTTGGCCAACAGTATATCAAAGCGCCCATTTTCCTTTGCTAATTTACAGTATTCGCGTAATTTTTGGATACTGGCAGAGGAAATACTCTCTCTTAAAAATATCCCCGAGTAATATTCTAGAAGTTTTGAGTATTCGTTTTCTTTTTTTAGGGCCCAAATTACCTTTTCTGCGTCAACGCCGAATTTATTTCTGTATTTCCATAATTTTTCTGTGATTTTTGCCGACTTTTTTGAGTCGAACAAAAATTCCAGATACATTTTTGCCAAATCATCGGGATATCGATCAAATAAAATATCCATCTCCGTTTCTAATTTTTTATCAATATAGTATTGAGCCAATGCATAAAGGTGGGTCGAATTTTCGGGATCATTTAAGCTTCGATTGACGTAGGTGATCAAGTCATCAATGATTTTTTGATCAGTTACCTCGGTAAATATCGCAGAAACCAGATATTCTGCCACTCCTATTTCGCAATCCCTGGATAGATATTTGATGGGTAGGCCTTGGTAGTCAACCTCCATGTTTTTGACCGACTCGGCCACTAGTTCATATATTGCATCCTGCAAGACACCATTGGAATCATCGGCGTCAAAATGATCTCCTAGCCAGAAGGCAAGATCCATCATGTCTTCGAACCCAGCATGGGTCGTCGGATAATCAAATTGACGATCGTGTAGATAGTCCGTAAAGTCCTCCTGACCGTCCCAATAAGTTCGATAACCAAACTTGTGTTTCATTCTGTTCCATTCACCCTTGATTTCGGCTGAGATTTCCTTGGGGGACTTTTGGGTGTTCTCGGTTTTTACTCTCACCAGAGAAGTTTTTGAGTTTTTACCCTTGATTGGTTTAGCGCTTTGCAATGTAGGCAATATCACTCCTTTTGCTTTTGTTAGCAACACGGCCACGACGTGTTTACAGTACCTTTGGTAGTAGATCGCGGGGCAGTCACAACTAACCGATAAATCCCAAGTATTGACCTCAACGGCATATTCCCTCGAACCGATCACCCTTGCCATGATTACTCCGTCAAGTTCCTCATATTTTGTTACCGATCCAGTCAAATAGTACTCAAGTCCTTTCTTAAAACTTTCTTCACCCACCAAGTCTAATACGGCGCCTTCTGTCACTTCCATGGCCATATTATCCACCAAAGACCCCATTTTTGCCTCATTTTATTTGGGTCAGCACTTATGCGCTTTGACCGTCAGGTCAAATACTATCTCAATCCTTAAAATACGGCGGATACTGCGTGGGAGCTTGGGAATGTTATAATATGGGCCTATGAAAAATGGGGAGTTGATCGCCCGAATGCCGGTCGAAGTTACGAAGTTTTCCGGTAGAGGCACGGTTTGGTCTTTTACGATCATTCCCCGTGCAGACTATGCGCCGGAGGGGTTTGAATACCTGGCGCCCTATCCCGTAGCCCTAGTGAGATTAGAAGAAGGGCCGCTGGTGACGGCGATGCTGACCGACGTTGACTTTGGGGATATTTATATTGGGATGAAGGTGGAAATGGTAATTAGAAAAAAGAGGGATCTGGAGGATCGGGGCATGCTTGTTTATGGCTACAGTTTCCGGCCGCCGATCCCCGAGACGACGGAAACCTTGGACTATTGCCCCGCGGCAAAAATGTAGCGCAAGGCGATAGTCAGGTGGGTTTATACTATTTTTTTCTTCTCGCCTTCGGTGAGTTTTTTAACTATTTGGTCAAAATCAGATACTAATAATTTATCCTGCATGACACTGTACTTTTCGAACTCTTTTTCGGCAAGAGCTACCGCCACCTTATGCGATATTTTTCCAATATCTTGAAGTATTTCTTCTTCGTTAAACTGCAAAAAGGCATCAAGTCTTTTGACCCAATCATTCATGTACATTATTTGTCCTCGAGATGCTTGTAACTCAGCATAGTCGAGATACATAGTTACAACCCTATTAAGATGATCAAGCTCCTTCTCATTCAAATAACTTTTGGCAATGCTAACATCAGTTTTTCTAATTTTGCCTTTGGGTGAATTCTTCCAGTTGGTCAGCCCCATATTTGGTTCACCACTATCTACTCTGGAGTGAATAATTTCAGCCGCTGTTTGCCCGGCGATAGCCCAATGTAATTTATTTTGAACGGTAGCAAAAAATTGCTTGGTAACTTCTTCATCTGGGTTATAGTCGGCGCTACACTGTGCATAGATATCAGTAATTTTCTGATAAAACCGTCGCTCACTTGAACGGATATCCCGAATCCTAGCCAACTGTTCTTCAAAATAGTCTTTACCAAAAATATGGCGGGGGTCCTTAAGCCTTTCATCGTCCATCGCAAAACCTTTAATGATGTACTCTTTAAGTCTTTCTGTCGCCCAAATACGGAAATGGGTCGCCTTTGTCGAGTTTACTCGATATCCAACAGAGATAATGGCGTCGAGATTATAAAATTTCGTCTGATAAGTCTTGCCATCACCGGCAGTACGTGCAAAATTTGCACATACTGAATTCTCCTGAAGCTCACCGTTGCCAAAGATGTTCTTAAGGTGTTTAGTAATAACGCTTCTTTCCACACCAAAAAGTCCGGCGATTTTCTCTTGAGTTAGCCAAATGTTTTCGTCCTTCAAAAAAATCTCGACTTTCACCTTGCCATTGGGAGTGATATACAGAAGGAAATTTGGTTCACTCCTAAAGGTATCAATTTCGAGACCTTTATAAACTTTGGGTAATTTTTTAGTCATATTAGAATAATTATTCGAGGTTATGCCTGCTAGCGACAAATTTCCTTGATTTGGGCAAGAAGATTTTGCTTCAGCTCAGGGCTGTAGGTAACCGGTAATTCATTGGTGTCAATCGCCCGCTTCAGATCGGCGCAGGTAACGATATCGTGCTCGAAGAGGCTCTGGTATTGATGGGAACCTATGCCGGCTAAGACGGTAACCGGATGGAGACCGGAGGAGATAATAATTTCGCGCAAGGAGCCCATTTGGGGATAGCCCCAGGCTAAAACTTTCATATCCATGCACTTGGCGTAATCAAGGACATCTTTGGTGACCTTGGTATTAGTTACCAGCCAGGCTTGGTGGTACTGCTGACTATGGTTAGCCAGCGATTCCAGGGCGGCGCGGACGTCGAGGAAACGGGCGTAAGTGTAGAGAGCGACCTGGACGTCAGTCTTGACACCGGCTTGGTTGTGAAATTTACATTCGATGAGGAAGTGCTGGCCTTCTTTCTGGGCAGAGACATCGATCTCGTGGCTGACGCATTTGCCCTGGATGGTGACACCCTGTTGGGTGAGATAGCCGTAAGCGGCGAGAACTTTGGCGACAAATTTTTCGAAGGCGTAGCCGGTCGGACCGAGGCGGAGGAGAGCATCTTTCAAGTCATAATGAAGAGCGTAGCCGAGAAGATTGTTTTTGTTTAAGTACTCCTGGACGAAGTCATGAATTTTGCCGGTCGAGATCTGGTCCTCGAGCCGGTTTTTGACGTAGTTAACGGCGGCGGCGGCAATATCGTCGGGAATTTTGACCAGCTTCAGATTCTGGACCAATTTGCCCCGGTCGAATTCTTCTAGCTTTCCCGAGGCTTTTCTGACTTGGATGGCCATCGTGGTTTTATTTTACGCTACGTTTATTCCTCCCGTATACATCCACGTGTTTCCCGATGGCCAAAAATCTGACCGTATTCTTAGCCAACCATTCAAAGATTATACGGATATCATTATCCACGCTAAAGGCATATTTGCCCAATAATTTTTTTCTTTTCGTCGATAGGTTCGTTAGCCGCTTCTAAAACTTCGTTTTCGAACTCTTCGGTAAAGCCGTTGGCAGTCAATTTTGGGCTGGTAGCAATTACCCGCCTGGCCCCTTCGCGGACCAATTCACTAACTGAGGTATACCAACCTCTGGCTACCAATTGATCGACGGCGCTCTTTAGCTCGTCAGGCATGGATACATTTATAATTGTTTGTGGCATAATTATGCAATCTTTGTGTAATATTTGTATTGTATTCCCACTATTCATTGATTGCAAATAACTGTGAGAAGTAGGCGTTGACATACCTTCGTCATTTTCCGCTAAGATAATATTAACGTTATCAATTAACTTCCTTAAAATGTATGGCTATTACGGCAGTATGATGGGTGGCTGGGGGCTGATGGGTACTTTCGGCCTGTTGACCTGGGTGGCCCTGATTACCTTTCTGATCCTCGGAATCGCCTATTTCTGGAAAGAGATCAATAAACCGAAAGGGCGGCGTTAATAAATCTTGGAGATCTACATTATGTTCTAGTTTAATGTATTGACTTCGGATTATTTTCGGTTTAGGGTGAATGTATGGGTAGGGTAGCGATTTTTAGGGGCAAGACGATTCGCAGAATAATCTACCATGGTGAATGGTGGTTTTCTGTTGTGGATGTAGTTGGAGCACTAACCGCGACCGATAGACCGAGGAAATACTGGAGTGATTTAAAAACAAAGCTCGCTGAAGAGGGGTACGCTGAGGTGTCCGAAAAAATCGGACAACTGAAAATTGAAGCCTCCGATGGCAAGAAGTATTTGACAGATTGCGCCAACACCGAGACTATATTTAGGGTCGTTCAGTCCGTTCCTTCGCCAAAGGCCGAACCATTCAAGCGCTGGTTAGCGAGACGCCTCCCGCGTTAAGGATTTTTCATCTAACTGATCGGCTTCGCTTCGTAGCCGAGCTTGTTGATTTCGGTAATGATTTTTTGAGTATCAATTTTTTCGGGATCGAAGTTGACGGCGGCGGTTGACCGGGCGTAGTTGGTTTTGGAATTAGTGACACCCACCAAGTCTTCGAGGGTGAGGTCGATGTTGACGGCACAGGCGGTACAATGAAGGCCGGAAAGCTTCAGGTTAAGTTTTTCGCTGTCGGCCGGGAGATGGTTTTTTTTGAAGAAGTTAAACATAAAGTTGTCATTCCCGTGGAAACGGGAATCTATTTGAATGGATCCCCGCTTTCGCGAGGATGACAATTCAAATTACGTTGAAAACACCGGAGTACATGCCCATACTGCAGGTAAAAACGAGCGGGCCGGCTTTCGTCGGCGTAAATTCGAGCGTTTCGGTGCCGGTAACGGGAAGAATTTTTTGGAGACGCAGGCTGGGGATGGTGAAGGCGCGGGCACAACCACCAGTGCCGCTGGTGTTCAAAATCAGACGGGCGGGGACATCCTTCTTGAGAGTGACGTGTTGGGGCGAATAGCCATTGGAGGAAACGTTAATGCGCACCTCTTGAACTCCTTGGTTGTCGCGGGCCATCGCGCCGGCAATTCGAGGCAGACGGGCTCCCGAAAAAGAAACTTGAGCGGCTTCGACAAAATTCTGCAAAGTATAAATTGAACCCAAAAGACTCATGCCCCCATTGACGCTAAAAATGGCCATGGTGACTAGAATGGTGGCGGTTATTTTGTAGAACCAACCCTGGAACTTTTCTCCAAGTTTGTTCATAAGAAAACCAATGAGGAAAAAGGTAGGTGAAGTACCGAGGGTAAAAGAAAACATGATGGCGGCAGAAAGAAGCGGGTTACCCGTGCCGAGGGCGACGACGGCCATCGCCTGGGTGATGGCACAGGGAATAAAAATGGTCAGGGTGCCGAGCAAGGCAGGGGCAAAAATGCTTTTACTTTTACTTTGATTCCTGACGAGACGGCCTAAGAATTTGGGCGGCTGGATGATGAAGTAACGAAAAATGGGATGGGCATTGAGAAGAGAGAGGGCAACGCCAATAAGATAGATGCCGATACCGATCTGAAACCAACCGCGGAGGTAAGGAGTGAGGCTGATGGCCGAGCCGAGAAGTCCTAAAAAGAAACCCAAGATGGTATGGGCGATGATCTTGGCGGCGAGGAAAGAAATAAGGGGAAGGGTTTGATTATGGCTTTTTAAGTCTGATTTGAGCTTCTCCTCTGTGGGTGAGATGACTGATGCCAAGAGACCCCCCTGGACAGCCAGGCAGGTGAGACCACCCGTAGTCAAACCGGTGAGAAAGATTAATAAGAGATTTGTTTGGTCCATATCGGTTATAAGCATTATAAAGCATAAGAAGATCATAATTTCTTAATCTTTTTGGGGTATACTAGCCCGAAATGAGAGTTTTGGTGATTGAGGATGAGCGGCGCCTGGCCCAAATTATAAAACGAGGGTTGGTTGAAGAAGGCTACGCCGTCGATCTGGCTTTTGATGGCGAGGAAGGGAAGTTTCTGGCAGAAACCGAAGATTATGATCTGATTATTTTGGACTTGATGTTGCCAAAAATTGACGGGTTGGAAATATGTCGGGAATTAAGAAGTAAGGGAATCAAAACAGCAATACTAATATTGACCGCCAAAACAACTTTGGATGACAAGGTGGCCGGGTTGAACAGCGGGGCGGATGATTATCTGACCAAGCCATTCGCTTTTTTGGAACTTTCGGCACGGGTGGCGGCCTTGATCAGACGAAACCACCGGATCGTCAAGCCGGTCCTAACTGCCAAAGATATTACTCTCGATCCAGCGAAACACATTGTCAAACGAGGCGGGCGGAAGATAAAACTGACGCCGAAAGAGTTCGCCATTCTGGAACTGTTACTGGCACGGCGGGGAGAAGTGGTCAGCCGAACAGCGATGACCGAACACGTCTGGGATTACAACTTTGATGGGATGAGTAACGTGGTCGATGTGTTTGTGGCTTCCTTGCGAAAAAAAATCGGAGACACCGGCAAGAAGAGAATAATCCAGACGATCCACGGAATTGGCTATCAAATTAACGATGATGATGAAACTTAGAGGGATCGGTTTCAAGCTAACTATCTGGTATGCCCTGGCTTTTTCGATCGCCGGATCAATTATTTTCCTCTCTTTTTATCTACTGACTAAACAAGCGCTTTATTATCAGACCGACGTGACCCTCTCGACTCACGGCCAAAAAGTAATGGAGGTGGCGCTCCGACGGGGGGCGGACATGCATGACGAACTGGCGAAACAGGCATTCCTGGACGAGTTTGCCAAGATACCCGGTATGTTGATCGTCATCGGCGACAACAAAGGGGAGATTGTCGGCAGTTCGGCCGTCTACGGAAACGATAACGAGACGATCGTTGCGTTGGTAAAAGAAGTGGTTAAATCCAACCAGCCGTCTTTTTTCAGCCGCCGGGTTGGGACTTCGATCTTGCGTTTTTGGACTCAGTCAATTAGCAAGGACGGTCAAACAATCGGTGTCATACTGGTGGCTCACCCGATTGAAATCATCGAGAAGTCACTAGCCGACCTGGTGAGTGCTATGAGTATCGTCTATGTCGGTCTGGTGATTCTGACTACCTTTGGCGGTTACTTGCTTTCCCGAAAAGCAACCGCGCCGGTCAGGGAACTGACCGAGAAAATTACCAGAATCACGGCCGAAAACCTGGATGAGCGGGTGATGGTGCGCCGAACCGGTGACGAGATCGAGGAACTCTCGACGACCTTTAACGGGCTTCTGGATCGACTGGACCGCGCTTTTCGACGGGAGCGGCAATTTATCGGTGACCTGGCCCATGAACTGAAAACGCCTCTGGCGACTTTGCGGGGAGAAATCGAACTGGCCCTGGCGCGAAAAAGAGGGGCGGCACAATACCGGCGGGCGTTGGGCGAGTCTCTAACAGACGCGAAGAGGCTATCGGAAACGCTGGCGAATATTCTCGATCTAGCCTGGTCGAAG
>Ga0209542_10012533_pt1 | contig 14796 bp, 20 predicted proteins | sample RifCSPhighO2_01_FD_184028 | JGI IMG/M metagenome (GOLD analysis project Ga0209542, IMG submission 184028) | Soil microbial communities from Rifle, Colorado - Rifle CSP2_plank highO2_0.1 (SPAdes) (version 2) | ecosystem: Environmental > Terrestrial > Deep subsurface > Rock core/Sediment ...
GCCGGGCTCAAAAATAAAAGCAGGCAAAATCAGCAAACATGCTGAAACCAATATGTATGTGCTTGAGAAATTTTTACCGGTGGCGTTTAAAATTGAAGGAAATGTGGTTAGTGTGGAAGAGAAGTGATTTGTTTTCGCTAAGCAAAACTTTATAAATAACCCTAAGTCCTAGCCTCGCATGGAAGCAAAAGTCTGTATATCAACTAAGAAAAGAATTGACAACGACGAAGGATCAGTTACTTTCCTCTGTCCTAAATGCGGCGACTACGAAATTGTGCGCAGCTCCTATGCCAGAGTAAATGGATTAAAGTACACTTGTCCTAAATGCGAATTTACCGGTCCTAATTAAAAAATGATGGAGGCAAGAAGTTTTTCGTCTAGTGAGGCTAAGCGAACGATAGTGAGCGCACGCCGCACCTCTTTGGATGATAAACTTTTGTAAAGTTTATGGCAAAAGCAATCATTACTTTCAAATTAATGCCTGAATCTCCAGATGTAGATCTGGAAGCAATTAAAACCGAAGCTTTGAAAATTGCGGAAGAAGCAGGCGCTATCGGCCAGCTGCAAAGCAAAATAGAACCAATCGCCTTTGGCTTAAAAGCAGTTCTTATTTTAGCTATGTATGATGTTGAAGGTGCTGATTTTGATGCTATTGCTGAAAAGATGGGCCAAATTGAAGGCGTACAAGGTGCAGAAGTCGCTAAGATGGATTTAGCTCTAGGATAAAAAAAGTTATAGCTCTGATAGATGTTTGGAGAGAGCGTGGCTGAAATAAAAAAATGGGAAGTATTTTACAATACCACTTCTGATTTTGGAGAAATAGACCTGGAAGGCAAAGTTAACCTCCTTCAAAACCATACTTCTGCTCTCAATAAGGTCGGATCCAAAAAAGTTAATTATTTTGAAATTTTGCTAAGCGCAAAAGAAAGATACACCAAAGTGGAAACGTCAGGGAACAATTTAAGATTTGAATCTGAAGGCAAAGACGGAAATCTGGCCAGTATACAAGTATCTTCCAAATTTGGAAAAAAAGATGGATTGCCCCGCTACGAAGTTAGTATTGATGGTTGCCATTACAAAATAATCCCCAAAAAAAACAAAAAAGAAAAACAAGATTAATTACGCATTCAATTTATTTATCGATTCCAGCGCTTTTAATCTCTCGCCAGCATTAATGCTTTGCCCCCATAGATTCCAGAACACTTTTTGCATCCATTGAATCCATTCCCCGTCCTGGATCAAATAAAAGATAAATGTTTTTTCCTTCAGCTCTCGGCAGTATAAAGGGCTCATCACTTCTTTAATGGAAACAAATTTGTCGTCGACAATAGTCGCTCGCAGGGGCTGTTCGCAATGGCGGATCTCCACCATGTCCCAGCCAATTCTTTGGTTGAGAGAAAGCATCTCTTCCGTATTTTTTTGTGAAGTGATATCAATTCTAGTCAGTATTTTTATCCTGATTTTTCTTTTGGCTAGATCTTCCAACACTTTACGGATATTTGGTCCTAACTCTACCCAGGAAAGATTGCCCGAAAAAAATAAAATTTGTTCTTTAGCTTGTGAAAGCAGGTAATCAAAACGAATTTGCTGCTGTTTGGAAAACTCTACTGTTTCGATAAAAGCTTTCCTATTGCTAGAATCAACAAATTGATAAATATCCAAAGGAGAAAAGTCTTCTTTCCGCAATCCCTGCACGATCTTCTGCATCAATCGTTCTTGGTAGGCGCTGCCTTTGGTTTTTTCCAACGCATTCCAATACACCACTTTTAATGCTCCTCTGCTTCCTTCACGGAAAATTCTCGTCGCAATTAAGCCGCTTTCTTGGGCAATAAGTTCGACATAGCGGTCAGCGGTGCGCCAATTCTTGCCAATATTTTCCGCGATTTCCTGAATGGTTCTTGGTTTTTGCTGAATAAGGCTTAGAATACTGTCTTTGATTTCTTTTTGCATTACCATGATAGATCTTTAGTATAAGGCTACAACACCGAGCTGTATTTTATTGTAGGTAATTAATATTAATACTACAAGTCTATATAACTTTTATGGAAAAATACATAATTACTGGTGGACCATGTGTGGGGAAAACAAAAATTCTGGAAGGATTGGAAAAAGCAGGAGAATATACTATTTCTGAAGTAGCCCGGGAAATAATTACTGAACAAAAAAAGAAAGAAAATCCCATTTTACCGGAAACTGATTTAGCTGCCTTTCAAAAATTGACTATGCAGCGGCAAGTTCAGCGGGAAAAAGAAATATCCAGCACTGCTTCAAGAGTTTTCCAAGATCGCGGTTTGGCTGATAGCATCGCCTATGCTGAAGAAGGAAAAGTCAAGATACCTGATGGTTTACATGAGTTCATCGGACAAGCTGATTACACGCGAGTTTTTTTCCTAGAAAAACTTCCTTTCTATACTAAGGATGAACAACGCAAAGAAGGTCAAGAATTAGCTGAACGCATTCATGATAAATTGTATGAAATCTATGATCGCCTCGGATTTGACATGGTCAGAGTTCCTGTCTATCATCATGAAGAGAAAGCAAACGTGGAAGCAAGAGTAAAACTGATCTTGGCTGAAGCACAATCTCGGAAAAATCGTGAAATAGAACGAAAATATCGCGTAGGACATGATCAAGTAAAAGAGATGCTCGGCCGCTATACGACGAAGCATGCCAGCATCGATAATGAAAAAAATACCCTCTACGATTTTGCCAATATTTTAAAAAATGTGGGTTGTGTCTTTCGCATCCGCCAGAATAATGATGAACACATTTTAACTCTCAAAGGCCCAAATAAAAGCGAAAAATTTACCAACAAGATAGAATACAATTTTTCCATTCCCCAGCCACTTTCAAAAGTTTTAGATATGCTCTTACCTGCATCGATGTCTTATTCTAAACAACGTACAAATTACCGTCCTCTTGGAGATAACAAATGCACTATCAGCCTGGATTATCTTCCGGGACTGGGAGAATTTGTAGAGATAGAAGCGGGTACGGAAAACCAAGTGCTCTTATGGGAAAGAAGATTAGGTCTTGCTGAACATGCAATCAATAAATCGTATCCTGCTTTAGTGAGAGAAAATGAGGGGAAATAGTGGAACTGGAATTAATCACCTTTGCTGAAACTTTCTACCGCAGCAAAGGATATAAAAAAATTGATGTTCCTTGGGCTGTTGACAGCGATGTCCTAGACATTACTCTTCCTCCGGGAAAAAAAGGAACAGATCTGCTGGAAAAAAAATTAGTTGGATCAGCGGAACAATCATATCTCCAACTGCTCAAAGAGCATCAGCTTGCGCCAGGAAAATATCTTGCCACTACACCTTGCTTTCGCGATGACAAATTAGATGAGCTTCACCAGCATTACTTTTTGAAAACAGAATTAATTAATGTTCATATAGGAGAAAATCTTAATCCTCAAGCTGCGCAAAAAGAGTTAGATGCTATGATTAGCGATGCGTTACAGTTTTTCAATTTCTTTGTTCCGGCAAAATTAATCCAGACCGAAAGCGGACAAGACCTGGTCGATCAAAAATTCGGAATTGAACTAGGTTCTTACGGTTTACGCCGTCATGCTTTTTCTAAAGACTATCAGGTACAATGGGTTTACGGAACCGGCATAGCTCTTCCCCGTCTGAATTATGTACTAGAACAGACCAGGAAAAAAGGATATCATGATGCTACTATCCCTAAGGTTCCAGCTGGTTCCTTCCTGAAAATACTAGAAGAAACTGAAGAGGCAAAAGATGCGTACCTTCAGCATAATCCTATCATGCTCCTAGTAGAATTAGCTGATCTCTATGGTGCGATGGAATTATTTCTAAAAAAAGAATTTCCCACCATGAGTATGGACGATATCAAAACCATGCACGATGTAACTAAAAGAGCGTTTCAAAATGGCAGAAGATAAATTTAATTGGAAAGAAAATAAAAGTGCTGATAGAAGATTATACCTCGTTCCGGTACGGGAAGCCTGCAATGCTAATTGCACCTTCTGTTACATGGATGAGAAAACCATTGATTACCAGAAGCCGCAATTGATTCCGCTGGAAAAGTTAGTGGAAGTAGTAAACAGCATTCGCGGTACATTCAATCAAGTAGAGATTACTGGCGGTGGTGATCCAACCCTGCATCCAAAATTACCGGAAATGCTGAGCTTATTTGAAGGCACGTATCGAAAAATGTACACCAATGGCTTTTCTTTACGTGAACTTCCACCATTTGAAGAGGTGAATATATCTCGCGTGCATTGGGATTCAGCAATTAATAATATCTTCTACCGTTCGAGATGGCAGAATGATATCGGTGAGGCCATTAATCATTATAGAAATATTACTCAAAAGATCAGAATCCAGACTGTGCTGATCAGAGGAGCGATAGATACCAAAGAAAAACTTCTTGACTTTGTCAGCCGTTATGAAGACAAGGTAGATGTCTTTATGTTCAGGACTTTATTTCCTAAATGCTCTCTCGAAAAAGATAAGATCGTACAGTATGATGAAGTGCAGATAGAACATCCTAAAGTAATCTTTGACAAAACGCTGGATGATTATTCAAGGTCATTATATTTTATCGGCACTGACTGCAAATTATACGATACGTTTCAATTTTGATTTATCGATTTTAATACAGTACTTCACTACACAATCTATTTATACTCATCTTTTTCTTAAATAGGTATGAAAATAACCAGCCCGGCCTTTACTGATGGGGGAAAAATACCTTCTAAATATAGCTGCGATGATCAAAATATAAACCCAGCCTTGAATTTTTCCGATGTCCCTATTGAAGCCATGTCTTTAGTATTAATCATGGACGACCCCGACATTCCTAATTTCGCCAAACAAAAATATAATACTGAGGTCTGGGATCATTGGATAGTATTCAACATTCCGCCTACCACTAGAAATGTAAGTGAGGGAAAAAATCCTCCCGGAGATCTGGGCAGAAACACCAACAGCAATAACAGTTATGGCGGTCCTTGTCCTCCTGATCGCGAGCATCGCTATTTCTTCAAACTTTACGCACTAGATTCAGAATTGAATCTTCCGGAAGGCTCTACTAAAGCAGAGGTTGAAGAAGCTATGCAGGGACATATCTTAGCAGAAGCGAAATTGATGGGGAGATATGAACGAGTAAAGAAGTGAGTAATAATTTAGAAATAAAATTAATTTTTCTTCTTAAAATCCAGCGATGCAGAATTGATGCAATATCTCTTCCCGGTCGGACCAGGCCCATCGTCAAATAAATGTCCAAGGTGCCCGCCGCAGTTCTTGCACAGCACTTCGATGCGATGCATTCCATAACTATTATCATCTTTCAGCTCAATATTCTTTTTATTAACATCAGAAAAACTAGGCCAGCCGCTGCCGGAATCAAATTTGGTATCGGAAGAAAATAATTCTGCTCCGCAGGAAGCGCACATATAATTTCCTTTTTCCTTGTTGTAAAGCCACTTGCCAGTGAAGGGCGCTTCTGTGCCTTTTTCATACAAGACCTGGCACTGCTGAGAAGATAATTTTGGGTTAGTTGCAGGCTTTTTCTTCTTCATAAAAACTGAATTTTTTTTGAAATTATAAATCCTTCCACAGAAAACCATAAAAAGCACCCTCTAAATTAAGGGTAAACAGTGAAACGATACTTCGATGCTCTTAGAAACTTACGCAATCCAGAATTATACTTCTCTCGGGTCAAAGTCGGTTTTTTTCTGCTACTGCTTTTTTCCATCTGCGCCAACTTCTGTTCTTCATTTATTCCTTTTTATTTCAAAGAACGCGGCTTTTCCTTAAGCGCGATTATTTTGATGTATACTATCTATGCCTCAGTCGGGCTGCTGCTGATTCCTTTCATAAGAACTTTTTCAGTACGACGCTATCTTACTGCTGGATTGCTAGTCTTCAGTCTGGCTTTGTTGTCCTTAGCTTTGCTACCTGCATCAATATCATTTTATACCTATGCTTTTTTGTCAGCTCTGAATTTGATCCTTTTCTGGCTTCCTCTCAATTATTTATTTTTTCTCCACTCCAGTAAAAATACTAACGCTACAGATTCATCCTTATACATGGTTGCCCCAGGCATAATTGCCATGATCATGCCCTTATTGGGCGCAGTTGCAGTAAGCAAATGGGGATACCCTTGGTTATTTGGAATTGCCGCAGTACTATACTCGCTTCCTTTATTTTTTGTTCTTAAGAAAATTCCTGCAGAAAAATATCCACTATTTCTTTCAAAAAAAATATACACAGTTTCAAAGGATTGAAAACCATCACTATGCTCGAAGGAGCGCTGCAATATTTCAACGGCATCGTCATCGTCGTCTATGCCTTGCTCTTTTTGAAGAACACTACTGAAGTAGGGTATTTTCTTAGTTATCTTGGTCTGCTCGGATTTGTAATTGGAATGATACTTTCGCGCAATTCTGATCATACCCAAAAAAGAAAAATATTCATCTTTGTACTTTTCTTATTGATGTCACTCTCCATTTTTACCTTGCCCTTAGCCAGAAGCAATCTTATCTGGTTTGTGATGGTGGGATTCTTTAACATTATTTATGTCGTTTCCTCACCATTGCGTCTAGCAATTGCTCTCGACAGCAGAGTTCCGGACATGAACTTCTGGCAAGTAAGAGAATTCTTCCTGAACGTGGGTAGAGTACTGACCTTGGCTTTAACAGTGCTATTATTTTCGCTGGAAAGCTATTTACCGGTCTTTATCTTATTTGGAGTAATTGCTTTATCCTATCCGTTTGTGGTTAGTTACAAGCTGACGGAGATAAAGTAGAATATTTTTATTGCTTAATAGCTTTTACAACATCTTTAATCCCTGCCTTAGTCTTAATTCCCGTTCCTGAAAATTGCGTCCTAACTCCCTTCACTTTCTTTAAAACCGGTTCCAGTTTAGTTGTTTCTACGCCATATTTCTTGGCGATCACATGCAGGTCATAAAATCCAACTATGTCATTCTTTGACTCTTGATATAGCAAATCCAAAAATTTTTCTTCCTGCGGAAAAGGATTTTCTTTCTTCATCGTTGCAATTAGCTTTTTATCAAATAATTTTCCAGTCCACAGGGGACCGAAGTATTCGAATCCCTTCTTAGAATCATGGTGATTAAAATCACTGGTCTTAAACTCCAAAGTCTTCGAATTAAACAGCAGATACTTATGCTCTTTCAGCAGCTGGTCGCATTGTTCTTTGCCTTTCACATTCCTGAAATAGATCCTAAAATAATGATCTTTGTGATATGCTAATATCGGTATCAACGCTTTATCAAACTGCACGCCCTGCAACTGCACTTTACGAATCAAGATGCGCAGCCCAATTTCATGCATCATATAATTACGGACTGCCTTAGCCCAATACTTTCGCTTGGTAACTTTCGGATAGGTACCGGTAAGCGCAGCAGTATCAGTTGCCGTTACTGCAATAATCCCCCCTCGGGTTATGCGAGCGACTGCAGCAGCCAAAAAAGGATTTGGGCTGCCAAAAGGATCGATATCGATGTAATCAAAGTAGCCGCAGAATTGCTCATCAATATGATGTTTAACTTGATTCAATAAAAACAAGTTGGCATCATCATTGTGAATTATTAGTTTTTCTTTTAGTTTTTTAGTAACCTTATTCAAAGTAAGATTCTCTTCTATCACTGCCGGAAAATTCTCTTTTATGTCGTTCACAAAAATATTCTGTACCTTTCCTGGGTTCAATTCCTGCAGAAATCGCAGCTCGCGAATCCCCGAGCCAGCCAAGGGAGAAGCAATATTCATGCTTTCATTATCAATTGAATTCAGCAGCAGAATAGCAATATTGCGATTGGAAGCCATCACCGGGTTGTAAAATACTTCCATCTGGGCATGCACATCTTTAGGTAAAAGTTCGACATTTATTTTGCAGGAGCCTTCAGTTAGTAATGACATCCACTTAGAAAAAGAAAGATATAACTTAAATCTTTTGAAGAATTAATTACTAATTCATTTTACTTCCTGATTTTTTGTTCTAAAGTGCCTAATTCTACAAGATATTCTGGCAGTCTGTATTCGTCTACTTTCTTCCTTGCGATATCTTCCCCCCACACGACAGACAAAATATGCCGAGTATCTTCTTCCCAGGTATTGTATCTGATCGCCGTGGTATCTATGGCCTGGATTGGATTTGGTGCAGGGATAGTTCTAAATCTGATCGGCTGATTAAAATCAAGATAACTCTGCTCATCTTCTAACCGTAATCCAAGACAATCACGGACTTCCCCAAATTTTGCAATCTTTTTGATAAAATGCATAACTTCATTAATCTTATAAGGAGGAGTATAATCATTAGAGGTATGTTTTTGGTTATGCTTTTGGATTTCCGTAGTCCCTTTAATTGCTCGAACATAAAAGTCACCCGCAACATAATCTCTTCTATGATGAGCAAATTTGATAGCCACCACTTTATGGTGTTTGTCAGTGTATAAGATTCTGTATTTTTCCATGCTTCAACCTAATGATTCCGTAAGTAATAACCGAGCGTTTCCCCTACTGCTATCCCAAAAGTGGTACAAGCGCTTGCCTGTAAAGCATAAGAGGTAGATTTTTTTGCGATCACCTTCGTTGAGACCAACAGTCCTAGTCCACCCGCTCCTGCCATCATGGCTACATCCTCGAGAGTCAATCCCATTTCGGAAGGCCGTAAAGAGCCAAAGAATGCACCGATGGCCGCTCCAGTGAGCGAATAAACAATACCTCTGCCCATGCTGACATTCTCTTCAGTCTTATTTTCTTCTACCATAATTTCACAACCTAATTTTTAGAAAACACAAATATCCATTTATAAATTCTATGTATCAGCAAGACAGAGGAGTAAATTTAAAAAGAACTATTCAGCTTTACCACCCATGAGCACGCGCAGGCCAATTGTAACTGTACTCGGACATGTTGATCACGGCAAGTCCAGCATCTTAGATCGCATCAGAGGAACTGCTGTGGTAGCCAGAGAGGCAGGTGGCATCACTCAAGCCATTGGCTGCAGCATCGTACCTATCAAAACCATCCAGACTATCTGCGGTTCGCTTCTGAATGCTATCAAATCAGGCTTAACTATCCCAGGTTTATTATTCATCGATTCACCAGGACATGCTGCTTTCACCTCGCTCAGAAAACGCGGCGGCTCTTTAGCCGATATTGCTATTCTCGTGGTAGATGTCAATGAAGGCTTTAAGCCGCAGACCGCTGAGTCTATCGAAATCCTCAAAGCCAATAAAGTTCCTTTTATCATTGCTGCTAACAAAATTGACCTGCTTCATGGCTGGAAATATGATCAGAAAAAATTCCTATTAGATAATATCAATTCTATGGATTACAATCTTCAGGGAAATTTTGAAAAAAAAATGTATGAGATAGTTGGCCAAGTCGGCGAACACGGTTTGCAGTCAGAGCGCTTTGATCGAGTCAATGATTTCACCCAGCAGATTGCCATTGTACCGGTTTCTGCTCAGACTGGACAGGGAATTCCTGAACTATTGATGGTGCTGACCGGGCTGGCGCAGAAATATTTGGAGAAGCAGCTGGAGATAAACGAAAAGGGATCATGTGAAGGAACTATTTTAGAAGTGAAAGAAGAAAAAGGTTTAGGAATAACCTTAGATTGCATAATTTTTAACGGAAAATTACGGGTTAACGATACTATTGTCATTGGAAATATTGGGCAGCCTATCGTCACTAAGATCCGCGCACTCTTGGAACCGGCTGAATTAGCAGAGATGCGCGAAAAGAAAAGCAAATTCCAAAATGTCAAAGAAGTTACTGCCGCTACTGGAGTTAAGATTGCTGCTCCCGGTTTTGAAACTGCCATTGCCGGCATGCCGCTTCGCAGTTCCTCAGGAAAAGCGGATGAAATTGAAAAATTAAAACAAGAAGTGCAGCAGCAGGTAGAAGAAGTTATTTCCTTAGTAGAAACTGATCAAGGCGTGATGATCAAAGCCGACACCATCGGGGGTTTAGAAGCATTACGGCATTTGCTGGAAGAAAAAAATATTCCCATCGCTTCTGCTTCCTTAGGAGATGTAACTAAAAAAGATCTCTCTAAACTGGAGTCTCTCAAAGAGAAAGATGAATTTACCGGCGTCTTGTTAGGTTTCAATCTTAAACTCGCACCCGACGTCGCTGAACACGCCAAGATAAAAGGATTAACCCTGATTTTAAATGAAGTCATTTACAAGACCATTGAGGATTACGAAAAATATGTTGACAACTTAAAGAAAGAAATTGAGAAACGAGAGTTAGCCAATTTAGTCCGTCCTTGTAAATTCTTGGCCATGAAAGGATATATCTTTAGGCAAAGCAATCCTGCTATCATGGGCGTGGACATAGAAGTAGGCCGGATCAGAACCGGCGATCCGATCATGCGCGGAGATGGAATGCGCATTTCTACCGTCAAGAGTTTAGGCGAAGCGCAAGAATCAGTCACTGTGGCAGAACAAGGCAAGCAGTTAGCTATGGCCATGGACGGCGTTACCATCGGGCGGCAGATGAAAGAGGGCGATTACCTCTATACTGATATTCCCGAAGATGATTTTAAGAAATTAAAAGAGCTGAAGAAACATTTATCCAAGAAAGAGCTAGAAGTTTTGAAAGAGATCGCGGAGATCAAGCGAAGAGAAAACCCAGTATGGGGAGTGGGATAATGCAAACTCTTACTATCCTCAATTCCCGGGACATCAAACGAATCCGCCAGGTTTTTGAAGAGACCTACGGCGCTTTCTTCACCGGAGATTATGCTTACCTGCAAAACAAAGATGGAAGACTCTCTCTGATCAATAAAGACATCGGCAAGATCGATCTGCAAAAATTGCGAGTGGATAAATTCGGCTTGTATGTAGCTGAAATCAAAGGCAATTCTGTCCGTCTGAGCAAAGAAGGAGCCCAGCTGCTGGCTAAAGAAGCGCGAGACAAATTGAAAAATATTGTAGAGCTGGATGACCGCGAGATAAAAGTCTATTTTCACGGCATAGATTTGAGAAAAGATTTAGGTGCAGAAGCAAAATTCATCTTGATCGAATACCGCGGTGATATCGTTGGTTGTTCTAAATACAAGGAAGGAGTGATTTTGAATTACTTGCCCAAGATCCATCGTGGCGAAGTGATTGTGTAAGTTAAGTAGATAACTAAGTAAAATAAGAAATAAAAAATCTTAATTCAGCACGTCTTCAATAGCCTTCTTGCCTTTCAACTTCTTGGGCTCATCCTGCGCTTGTGCCGCTAGATCCACGCCTAAATCTTTCAATTCCTTGATGTGCATCTGCATTAATTGCTCTACTATCTGGAGAATACGCATCAATTCTTCGCGTTCTTTGCTTAATGTAGCTAAAGAACCCTTATGAAATCCTACTTTTTCGTCTTTAGACATGTCTTTGGTTACCATGCTACTCTAATTGAAGATTTTATTTATAAATTTTATGAGAATAGTTTTTAAACCGCTGAATATTCCTTTTCTTAGGTGAATAGATGTCTAAATACCATGTTCTTTGTGTAGGCTCAGCTACAGTCGATACTTTCTTAACTATCGAACAGCCTTTTTCTTCCCTTAAGCTGGGTGATAAGGCCTTAGTCAAAGCAGTGGACAAACATTCCGGCGGCGGAGCGACTAATTCTGCTTCCGCCTTAGTTAAACTCGGACTGAAGGTAAAAACAGCCACCATGGTCGGCGATGATGAGGATGGTAATCTCATCTTGAAAGAACTTAAAGCAGCAGGAATTGAAAATATCTGCTCCAAAAAAAGCAAACGGCAAACCGATTTGGCTACCATTATCTCTTCTACTAAAGAGAAAGATCGAATTATTCTAGTGCATAAAGGTGCATCAACAGATCTCACCATCAAAGACCTCCAAAATTCTAAACTCAATCCTTCCTGGATTTATCTTGCTACCTTAACCGGAAAATCTCAGGCCGTGGCCTATGAAATCGCTAGGATTGCCAAACAAAAGAATATTCAACTTCTGTTTAATCCGTCTCTGTACTTGGCGCATCAAGGAAAGAAACACCTTTCCTCAATCTTACAACATACCTCTATTCTGGTTCTCAATAAAGAAGAAGCACAAGCTCTGCTGAAAACTTCCTCAACTAATTTTGAACATTTGCTCAAGGAATTGCAGAAATGCGGCCCAAGAATTGTTATCGTGACGGATGGAAGGCGCGGTCTGTATGCCTTACAGCAAAATATTATGTATTCTTTAACTAAGACACCTGATGTAAAAATTGTGCATACTGCCGGTGCCGGTGATGCTTTTACTTCAGGGTTTTTAGCAGGCCTGATCAAGAAATATTCTTTTGAAGATGCTCTGCGCTTAGGACAAGCTAATGCTTCATCCGTCATTCAGCAGGTAGGGGCAAAGAGCGGCCAATTAACTGAAGCGGAAGCTAAAATGATGATGAAGAGATATAATATTCCCATAACTAAAAAAAGAGTTTGAAGAAGTAGAATAAAAAAACCATGTTTGCCGACACTAAAAAATTATTACTGAAAGCGCAGAAAGGAAAGTATGCTGTTGCCCACTTCAATATTAATAATATGGAAATGGTGCAAGGTATAGTAGCCGCAGCGCAAAAGTTGAAAGCACCAGTCATTCTGGCCACTTCTGAGGGTGCATTGAACTACGCCGGCATGGAATACTTGTATGCCCTAGCAAAAACTGCTTCCCAGCAAGCAAACGTTCCCATTGCCTTGCATCTCGATCATGGAAAAAGTCTTGAGACCATCAAAAAAGCAATTCAAATTGGCTATTCTTCGGTCATGATTGATGCTTCTCATGAAGACTTTGAAAAAAATATTCGCCTGACCAAGCAAGTAGTTTCTCTGGCGCACAAAAAAGGAGTTTCCGTGGAAGCAGAACTAGGAACTATCGGCGGCGCAGAAGATTTAGTTTCCTCCCGCAACATCATTTACACTGATCCGGCTAAAGCAAAAGAATTTGTGCAGCGTACTGGCTGTGATTTTCTGGCCGTAGCTATCGGCACTTCACATGGCGCTTACAAGTTTTCGGGGAAAGCTTCATTACATCAAGAGACCCTGCACAAAATTCGGCAGCAGGTAAAGATTCCTTTAGTGCTGCATGGCGCTTCCGGTGTTCCCCAAAATCTGGTAACTATGGCTGAAAAATATGGTGCGAATCTAGCGGGAGTGAAAGGTGTTCCTAATTCACAGATCAAAGCAGCCATCCACAATGGTATTACCAAAATTAATACTGATACTGATATTAGAATTGCCTTTGATGCAGCAATAAGAAAAGCACTTCATGCTCAGCCTAAAGACTTCGATCCACGACATATTTTAGCACCAGCTCGCGATCTGATACAACAAGTCGCAGAACAACGAATTAGATTATTTGGATCAGCAGGAAAAGGAAGCAAATAGGAGGTAGAAGAATGAGACCAATTTATATCGCCGCAGACCATGCCGGCTTTGCCTTGAAAGAAAAATTAAAAGAGTGGTTAGATCGCAAGCACGTTGCCTATATCGATCTGGGAAATGTTAAACTCGATCCAAAAGATGATTATCCTGATTTTGCTGCGGTGCTGGCCAGAAAAGTAGTGGCCAATAAAAGTTTAGGAATTCTGCTATGCGGCTCTGCCCAAGGAATGTGTATCGCTGCCAATAAAATTAAAGGCAGCAGGTCAGTAATTCCATATTCACTTAAAGAAGCGCGTTTGTCTAAAGAACATAATAATGCCAACATCATGTGCTTGTCCGGCTGGTTCACTCATCTGCATAAAGCAAAAAGAATGATCGAAGTGTTTCTGACTACTCCTTTTTCTCAAGAGCAGCGGCATCTGCGCCGGCTGGCAAAAATCAAGAGATTGGAAAAATAATTTGATGAAACAGAAAGTATTCCCTTCCGTGATGGCTAAAAGTCAGCAGGATTTAGATACTATGCTGAAAAATCTTTCTGGCGTAGCAAAATACCTGCATTTGGATGTAGCTGATGGGAAATTTGTTCCCAACACTTCGTTATGGTTTCCTTTCAGATTGTCAAAAAAATTCAGGTACATCGCCCATCTAATGGTAAAAGATCCGGAAAGATGGATTCAGAAACATGGAAAAAAAGTTGAATTTTGCATCGTGCCGGCAGAAGCAGTTGATGTTTCTAATTACATTACCAAAACAAAATTACTCAAAAAGAAAGTAGCCTTCGCGTTAAATCCAGGAACCAAGGTTGGAAAAATAAAGAACCATATGAAAGATATTGATTGTGTTTTAATTCTCACGGTCCATCCTGGTTTTTACGGTGCAAAATACCTGAAAGCTCCGCTGAAAAAAATTGCAGAAATAAAAAAAATCAATGCAAAAGTAAAAATCATTGTCGATGGGGGCATGAATCCACTTACTGTCAAAGATGCAGCCAAGGCCGGAGCAGATTATATTGTGTCTGGAAGTTTCATCACTAAGGCTGAAAAGCCGAAAGAAAGGATGAGATTGATGGAAAAAGAGTTTACAAAATAGACTACCACTGGACAACTAGCAATAGCTCTCCTTCTTTCTAAATTTTCTACAAAAAAGCCTTTTTAGCAAAGCCACTAGCCACTGGACAACCTCGGCTAGAATATTTAAACAGTTTCTAAAACAAAAAGAAATAAGCCCAGGCAAGAAAACTTACAACGATCAAGTTTTCTGCACAGAAATCAAATCGTTGTTTGATTTCTTGTGTCGCTTAATCTGGTAGAGCGAAGGTCTTAAGCTCTGGACAGGTTTAAGAAAACCTTTCAGTCTTGGCGGACTTTGTGGGTTCAAATCCCACCCTGGGCGATTTAACACCTAAGAACTTAA
>Ga0209542_10012536_pt1 | contig 14795 bp, 19 predicted proteins | sample RifCSPhighO2_01_FD_184028 | JGI IMG/M metagenome (GOLD analysis project Ga0209542, IMG submission 184028) | Soil microbial communities from Rifle, Colorado - Rifle CSP2_plank highO2_0.1 (SPAdes) (version 2) | ecosystem: Environmental > Terrestrial > Deep subsurface > Rock core/Sediment ...
GTATGGAGGCTACACACTTGCTAAGGGAATTGAGTCAATCAAAGTTGAAGCGTATCTGAAGGCAACAGCCTTCAATTTAAGGCTTGCGCCTTAAGAGATTTTCAACAGAGCCCTTTGAGAGGCAAAATTTTTAAAGGTGAAGAAACGATCAATAAGATGGTAAATGAAGATATTCACATACTTTTATTTTACAAATTTATTCCAATTGACGATCTAGAATATTTTGTTCGAACGCACGCGCGAAAATGCAAAGAATTAGGGATATTTGGAAAAGTGCTTGTTGCACACGAAGGAGTTAATGGAAGCGTTTCTGGAACGCAAGAACAGCTTGAGCAATATAAAACGTTTGTTCGTTCATTGCCTGGATTTGCAGATGTTTGGTTTAAAGAAGAAATTGGAAAAAGTCATCCGTTTAATAAAATGATTGTGCGTATACGAGAAGAAATCGTGAGCTTAAAACGGGCAGTTGATATGACTAAAAAAAGAAAATATGTGAGTCCTGATGAATTTTTAAAAGCGTATGAGCAAGAGGAAGATTTTATTGTGCTTGATGCTCGAAATGATTATGAGTATACATTGGGTAGATTTAAAAAAGCTATTAATCCAGCGATTAAAACATTTCGTGAATTTCCTGCGTTTGTAAATGAGTTTAAAAAACAAGTTAGTCCTGATAAAAAAATTTTTATTTATTGTACAGGAGGAATTCGATGCGAGAAAGCAAGTGTCTATATGGAGGAGCAGGGATTCTCAAACGTTCATCAGTTGCAAGGTGGGATTATTAATTTTTGCCAGCAAAAGCCAAACACTTTGTGGGAAGGAAAATGTTTTGTTTTTGATAAGCGCCTCGTGAGTGATTTAGGGCAGGGAAATACACCGATAACTTATTGTGTGAGTTGTGGAACCGTTTGTGATTTACTACGCAACTGTAAGTATGTGCGATGCGATAAACTAGTGGTGCAGTGTAGTAATTGTCAGGAGCAGTTGCATGGTTGTTGCTCTAAACAATGTATGCATACATTTTTGCAGTATAGTAAAGAGCGGGCAGAAAAAAAGAAAAAAGGCGAGTGGGTTGCGCCAAAATTAGAACAAACGTATGCGATTTAAATAAACCCTGCCGGAAAATTATTTACTTTTTTTAAAACTATTTCTTATTGCAAGCCATAATGTGTCTTCTTGAATAATGAGCAAGATGACTGCGCCAAGCGTGAGCAGGATAAATTTCCAATTAAAAAAAGCGAGAATCATTCCGAGTGGTATTGCTAAAAAACAAACTAGGAAAAACCAGTCGTTTGTTTGTCGTTTAAAAAAAATTGTGTTGTTCATTATTCTTCTATCCAGTTATACCCTTTTGCTTCGAGTTCATCAACAAGTTTTGAATCTCCTTGAAGTGCTATTTTTCCGTTGATAAGAATCGAAAGTTTATCGGGGTTTATATATTCAAGTATTCTTTTGTAGTGCGTGATGATGATAATTATTTTATCTTTGTTTTTAGTCGCGTTCACTCCTTGAGCAACTGCTTTTAGCGCATCAATATCAAGTCCTGAATCTGTTTCATCAAGAATTGCCACTGTCGGATTAAGTATTGCTAATTGTAAAATTTCTGATTTCTTCTTTTCTCCTCCAGAAAAACCTTGATTAAGGTAGCGCTCTGCGAAACTTTCATTTAGATGAAGTAAATCTAATTTTTCTTTTAATAATTCTCGAAAATCAAGCACGGTTATTTTTTCTTCTCTCAGATTGTTGAGTGCGGTACGCAAAAATGTTGCGATTGTTACTCCGTCAATTTCGCTTGGATATTGGAAAGAGAGAAAAAGACCTTTTTTTGCACGCTCATCAGGACTTAATTCATTAATAGATTCTCCGTTAAGCAATATTTCCCCTTTGGTAATTTTATAATTGGGATGACCCATAATGACGTTTGCCAGTGTCGATTTTCCGCTTCCGTTAGGACCCATGAGTGCATGCACTTTTCCTTTTTCAAAATTTATAGAAAGTCCTTTAAGAATTTCTTTATCATCAATCGTTACATGTAAATTTTTTATTTGCAGTGTCATTTGTTTAGCGCTCCTTGTAATGCATCAAGTGAGAGTAATGCGCATTTCAACCTTGCTGGAGAGATTGGAATATGCAATAGTTCCAGAACAGTTTCTTTATTTAAATGTTTAGCTTCATCTACTGAAATATTTTTTATTTTATCGGTGAGTAGTGAGGCTGCAGCTTGTGAGATTGCACATCCTTGTCCTTGAAACTTTACTTCTTTTATTTTTTGATCATCAATAATTAACTGTAAACATAGTTCGTCGCCACAGAGCGGATTTATTTTTTTAGACTCATGCGTTGGATTTTTAAGTGCACCTTTATTTCTTGGATTCTTGTATAAGTCAAGAATCATTTCTGTATACATGTCCATTAGGCGAAAACCTCCTGTACTTTTTTAAGCGATTCTATAAGTTTATCAATATCTTCTTTGGTGTTATAGGCTGCAAAACTTATTCTGCACGTTCCTGTTTTGTTTAGTTTTTTCATGAGTGGCATGCAACAGTGATGCCCTGCTCGTATAGCAATATTATCTTTATTAAGAATTTCTGCAACATCGTGCGGATGGATCTCTTTGAGATTAAATGAAATTACTCCTCCATTTTTTTCAAGTGGGGGAAGGTACAACTCAAGGTTATTAAGCATTTTTAATTTTTTATAGGCATAGGCAATTAATTCGTATTCTTGTTTTTGTATATTTTTTAATCCATTTTCATTTACAAAATCTATTGCTGCTGCAAGTCCAACTGCTCCCGTAATAGGGGGAGTCCCTGCTTCAAATTTCTGGGGAGCATTTGCAAAAGTTGCATCCTGATACGATACTGATTGTATCATTCCTCCCCCATATTGAAACGGTTCTAGTTTTTCGAGTAATTGTTTTTTTCCATAGAGCGCTCCTATTCCAAATGGCCCATAGATTTTGTGTCCTGAAAATGCGAGAAAATCGCACTGGAGCTGTTTGACATCAATGGGGAGATGAGCTGCTGCTTGGGCTGCATCGATAAACGTAAACGCTTCTTTTTCTTTTGCTAGTGCAATTAATTTTTTAACGTCAATAATTGTGCCAAAAACATTTGAAAGATAGGTGCAGGCAAACAGTGCTGTTTTTTCATTAATAAGTTTTTTTGCCTGTTCATAGTCAAGATCATAATCGTTAGTGATTGGAATATAAACTAGCTTAAGATTATTTTTCTTTGCAAGTTGCTGCCAAGGAATAAGATTTGAATGGTGCTCAAGCTGGGTAAGTATGATAGTGTCTTTTCCTTTTTTGAAAAGCGGTTTTATTGTGTTAGCTATTAAATTAATTGACTCTGTAGTGTTTTTAGTGAAGACTATTTCTGAATGATCCGCATTAATAAACTCTGCTACTTTTTCTCTTGCTTTTTCATATGCTTTTGTTGCCTCTTCACTAAGCGTATAGACTCCTCGATGAATGTTTGCATTTGTCGTTTTGTAAAAAGTATCCATTGCGCCTAACACTGATTGTGGTCTTTGAGAAGTTGCTGCGTTATCTAAATAGACGAGTTTTTTATTTTTTTCAAAAATAGGGAATTTTTTTTTAGAAACCATTATTTATCATTCAATTTTTTTGTTGATACTTTCACGTATGTGCTCTCTTATATCAAGAATATCTATCTTGTTCATGAGATTATTAAAAAATCCTTTGATGTACAGTCTGAGTGCGTCATGCTGAGTAAATCCTCTGCTTTGCAGGTAGAAGAGTTTATCTTGATCTGGTTTTCCAATACTTGCTCCATGACTACATTTAACCTCGCTGTTGTCTATTTTTAGATCAGGAATTGCATTTGCGATTGCATCATCACTTAAAAGCAAGGTGTCAATTTTTTGGTATCCGTTTGCGTTGCTCGCATTTTTTTCTATTTTTATTAATCCGTGATAAATAGATTTGGCATTTTGTTCTAGTGCTCCGCGGGTGCATAAATCTGACTGTGTATGTTCTGCCTGATGAACTGCGTTTACTACCAAGTCAAACTGCTGATCTTGATCTCCAAAGAATAGTGCATAATTATTTGAATGTGATCCTGTTTCTTTTAAAAAAGTAATACTCTCTGATAATGTGGTCTTGCCTCCTAGAAAACAATCAAACCAATTGACTGCTGCATTTTGGGCAGTGTTTGCATATTTTCTTATATAGCAAACTGTTTTTTTTGAAGCTTTTTGTACACTTGCATAATTAACTATTGCATTTTTTTGTGCAAAAATCTCAACGAATTTACTTATGTAAGGAGTATTTAGTGTGTTTATTTCTTCGAATAGTGAGATAGAACTATTCTCTTCTGCCATTATTAAGAGATGATCAAAAGTTATTTTCTCGATGCTATTTGAAGTTATTTTTATTGTCTCTTTGACTACTTTTCCTTGAGGAACATGAACAACTAAAACATTATCAACGCGCGCTTCATGCAGTAAAGCAAGTTTATCCTTTGTGACAAGCGACATAAATCTTTTTTTAAAAAAATCATGATGCATTGCTTGTTTAAGAGTAAGAAAAGAAACTCCTTGCGGCCTTTGGTCAATTTGTCTTTGTATTTGCGTGCTTGGTGCTTGATTTATAGTTTCAAGTTCTATGGGTGGATCAAGCTGTATAGTTAATCCATACTTAAATGACGAGGCAGGGGTATTTGTATATGCATGAGCAGCATTTTTTCTTTGCTGGAAAAGCCAGAGTGGTTCTTCATTTTTTTTTGATAGATCGCTCACTATGTCTTCTACTAGATTTTGTTTTTGCATTATCCCAGTGAGCCCTCCATTTCAAGTTCTATGAGTCTATTTAATTCAACTGCGTATTCCATGGGCAACTCTTTTACAATTGGTTCTATAAATCCTGCAACAATCATTTGTGAAGCTTGCTCCTGAGATAATCCGCGAGACATTAAATAAAATAATTGCTCGTCGCTGATCTTTCCTACGGTTGCTTCATGTCCCAGATCAACTTCTTTTTCTTTTACGTCAATAAAAGGGAAGGTGTTACTTTTTGAATTGTTGTCAAGCATTAATGCGTCGCATTCGACATGACTTTTGCAATGTCTTGCTCCTTTTTTTATCTGAATTAATCCTCGATAACTAGTTATCCCTCCGTCTTTACTAATACTTTTTGAGCGAACGGTGCTTTTAGTGTAGGCAGCAAGATGGTGCACTTTTGTTCCGGTGTCTTGATCTTGACCTTTTCCCGCAAGGGCTATTCCTAAAAAATCTGATTTTGCATGTTCTCCCATTAATATAGAAGTAGGGTAGAGCATAGTGACTTTACTGCCCATGTTTCCATTGACCCATTCTATTACGCCGTGCTCGTGGACAATTGCTCGCTTAGTGTTAAGATTGTAGGTATTTTTTGACCAGTTTTCTATACTTGAATATCGCGCTCGTCCATGGTTTAATACATGTATTTCAACGCATCCTGCATGGAGCGAGTTTTCGGTGTATTGCGGAGCTGAACATCCTTCAATATAATGCACTTGGGCATATTCATCAACGATGATAAGGGTGTGTTCAAATTGTCCTCCTTTTTTTGCATTCATTCTAAAATAGGCTTGGAGTGGAATGTCGACTTTCACCCCTTTTGGAATATAAATAAATGTTCCGCCTGACCAAACCGCAGCATGCAATGCAGAAAATTTGTGCAAACTTATGGGGACGCAGTTTGTCATGAAATATTTTTTTACAAGGTCAGGATATTGTTTCACTGCTTGATCCATATCAAGAAACACTACTCCTTTTTCTTCGAGTTCTTTTTTGAGACTGTGATAGACTACTTCTGATTCGTATTGCGCTCCAACACCTCCGAGTGCTGAACGCTCTGCTTGGGGGATTCCTAGCCGCTCGTAGGTTTCTCGAATATCTTTTGGAACTTCTTCCCAACTATGCGCATTTTTTTTGGCGTCGGGACGCATATAATAAATAATATTATCTAAATTCAAATGTGATAAATCTGGACCCCAAGTCGGCAGTGGTTTTTCTTGAAATAATTTTAGACCGGTAAGTCTTTTTTGCAACATCCAGTCAGGTTCTTGTTTATCTTTTGAAATTTGTCTTACTAATTCTTCTGAGATTCCAGGTTGTGCTTTAAAAGTAAGCCGCTCTTCGTTATAGTGGTCGTAAGTTTCTCTATTAATTTCAAACATTTCCTGCTGCTCTTTTTGCGATGGCTGTATAATTTGTAAATCACCCATGGTAACTTAACTATAGTTAAGTTTATTTATAAGTGTTTCGGGAGTAAGAGTTTTGAGAAAGTTGAGAAGGATTTCTAATTAATCATACTTTTCAAAGAAAATTTGATCTTGTTCTATACCTTTTTGGAGCAGAAGATCTTTCACTTGATTGACCATTTCCTTTAATCCGCAGATATAGTAATGAGCGGTGAGGTCAAGATTTTTTTCAACGAGTTTTTGAACGTGTCCTTTTTCTTGATTGCCTGTTGGTCGACTCAAAATTCTTTGATAGGAAAAATGAGGATATGTTTTTTGTAGTTGGGTAAACTCGTGCTCATACAGGGCGTGTTCTTCGTAGCGATAGCCAACAAGGAGGGTTATTTTATTTTTGAATCCTGTTTCAAGCAAGTGAGCGGCCATTGAACGAAACGGGGTGATGCCCGTGCCCGTTGCAATGAAAATGAGATTTTTATCATATGAACTTTCTTTAAGGATAAAATGTCCCATTGGTCCAATCATTTCAAGGGTATCTCCTACTTGTAATTTGTTTATGGTAGGGGTTGCCTTTCCTTGCGGCAAAATTTTTATGCAAAGTTCTAGACTTTCCGGATAAGGCTTTGAAGCAATTGAATAGGGTCTTCTTATTTCCTCACCGTTAATTGAGAGAATAATTGAGACAAATTGTCCGGGCGCAAATGAAAAAGCCTGAGGAGTATTAATCACTAAATGTTTAACATCCGGAGCTATTTGTTCTATTTTTTGTATGGTTGTTTTAAATCGATAAATCTTGTTTTGCATATAGTATAATTTTTCGGAATGCTTAAATAGTTACCGCTCCTTTGTTAGTTGTTAGTTGTCCTATGAAGTCTATGCCCCAAGAAATTGAAGTTTGGTATTTGATTCCAGCGCTGCGTAGAGAGCTGACAAAGATTTTTATTGAAAAATATGGAATGAATCAAAAGCAAGTAAGCGATCTATTACGAGTTACTGAGAGTGCTGTTTCACAATATATCAAATCAAAGCGAGGGCAGGAGTTACAGTTTAGTAAAGAAGAGTTGGCCCAGATTAAAAAAACTGCGGCACTTATTCAAGGCGAGCAGGAAAAAACACTGGAGCATCTTTATCGGTTATGTATTCAGTTGCGCGGATGCCATAGTCTTTGCGAGTTACATAAGAAGCATGACAGTAATTTACCTGATGATTGTAATTTGTGTTGCTAGTTAGTTTTAATTGTTTGGCGTAATGATCGGAGAAGAATATTCTTTTGTCTCACATATTTTTCCTTGGGCAACAAGATCAAAGAATTTTGGAAAATTAATCCAGGCGTTTTTATTAAGCGACTTTTTTATCAATAAAATTGCTCGAGAGGGGATGTGTGTTTTTATGTATTCATATTCGGGGAGTTTATCAAGAAGTTCTTTAGTAAATTGCTCCATGTCCTCGATGCGTGGCATATTTTGTACTTTGTAAAATTGCTGACTTGAGCCAACCCACACATAGGACTTTAATTCTATAACATCGGGTTCTCCTCGTCGAATAAGGGAAACGTATCCGTCTAGATCGGTCATGTTCTCATCTTTTATGAGGGTAAGTCGAATACAGGTACGATAGGGTCTTGTTTTAAGAACATCAAGACAGGCAAGGAGACGCTCCCAAAAATCGGGAAGGAGCGGGTTGTCAATTTTTTTGAGCAATTCTTTATTGGGGGCATCAACACTCAAGTAGAGTTGTGTTACATTTTCTATTTTTTTAATTTGCTCGGGGTATTGTGAATTAGTTACTAAAAATGTTGAAATTCTTCTTGCATGAAATGCTTTAAGAATTTCATTAATGAGCGGGTAGGTTATTGGTTCTCCTGTAAGTGAGAGGGCAACGTGCCTAATTTCTTTTCTTTCTTCTAATGCTTTTTTATTAAATCGCTCGCTTCCCATTCCATCAAAGCCCAGAAGTAATTTTAAATGCGCATCAATTGCATGATTAATAATATGTTCAGGACTGTCGACGGGACCATACCACTCCTCAGAGACTGGAGCTTTTTGTCCCCGCCAGCAAAATTTACATCGTGATGCACAAAACATGCTGGTAGTCATTTGTAGACATTGATGACTTCTAATTCCATAAAAAACAAATTTGTAGCAACCACCCTCTCCTCGTATCATTTTTTTTGTCCATTCACAAATTTTTACTGCTGAATGATTTCCTACCAGCCGATATCCTTGTTTAGTGAGCGAAGACTCTTGATCGACAGAAAGTTGTTTATCTCTTGAAGTTACTATCCTTTTTTTGATAACACTTTCTGGCTGGATAATTTTAAGAACTGGTTCCATAGAAAAGAAGCAAGAAAAGAGTATTTATAGTTTGCTAGGGTATGTTTAGTCATCTAATTCTTCCAATGCTTTGATAGGATTACTTGCTTCGCGCAGATTTATCATTGGTTGAGAAAAATTGAGAATGTCGTCTGTGCCTATCCGCGGGCATGCAGTGTTTACCCAGGCTTTGATGAAAGGATAATTTTCCAGATTAAATGATTGAATAATATCATCAATGAAGATATAGGCTTTTTTGTTTTGTTTTTTGAGCTGTTCTTGGAGTTTTATTGCTTCTTTAAGAAATTGTTGTCCTGGTTTTATGGTCACTAAAATTCCGATAGTTTGGGCGTTAAGAAATAATTTGAGATTTCTTTTTGCTTTTTTTATTTGGCTTTGGATGAGTGTATAGTCTATGAGCTCTACGCGGTCGCTTATTGGATCAAAAAGCAATACTGGTTTTTTTTCTTGACTGTCTTTTTGTGCGAGGAGTAGTGCTTTAGGATGAAATAGTCCGTCGCCAATATAGAGAATAAGATCAGCTTTTTCTAGAACAGGGTCATAATATGAATCTTTGTAGCAGTCGCAGCCTAATATTTGTAAACTGTCGTTTGTGCGTTTTGCTTTAGTGATAAGCGAAGTTATTTTTAGTTCTTGTAGTTCTTTAATAAATTCTTTTAGATTGGTAAACTGTGTTGAAGCAAAAAGAGCGACTGATTTGAGTTTATATTTTTGCAGTTGTGTTTTAAGTTTTTTTGTGAGAGTGATTTTTCCTTCCCATTTTGCGTCTAAGAGTAACAGTCGTGGCATGTTAATTGTTAAGCAAAGTTAATACTTTTTGTTTAATTTTGTCGCGTGTTTTTATATGGAACTCATAATCTTTTCCTTTTGCGTCAGCAATCTTCCAATACATTACTCTTTTGTCCTGTGCAAGATAGGGAGGAAGTTGCTTTTTTGGAACCATAGTGATTATTTTGTCTATGGTATCTGTACTTTTTTTGTTAAGTTGTTTTATTTTTTGATCTTTTATATTGATGCCTTCTTCTTGCATAACTTGACAGGCGAGCGCTCCTCTGGTGAGTTCTCCTAATTTTTTTCCTTCATGCTCAATTCCATGAGTTCCTGCACTTGTCGCTTTGCCTTTTGCAAATTTATTGTGAAATCCTTGCGCCATTTGACTTCTTCCAATATTTGCTCGGCAGACGTATAAGACGTTCATCTACCATAACTCCTTATTGAATTTATTATGACCCCATTGGATAACAAGGTCAATATTGAGCACATCAAGTCCGAGGGGAAGATCACAAGCGCCAAATGTTCCGCCAAACCAAATAAAAATTTTCGCTTTTGTTTTTTCTTCTAGTTTATCGACAATAGTGTGCGCTTTATGTTTTATACCGTCGGGCAATTGCAGTAATACTTGTTTTGCTTTTTGTTTATTGATTGTTTCTATTGCTTTTTCTAAATCGAGCTCGTACATACTAAAGCGGGTTATGGGAAGTTTTTAAATTGTTTTATTTCTGTGATTAATGCTTTGAGGTTTTTTATTGAGGAAAGCTTTGCCCGCAGTTTTGCTCCTCCGATTATTCCTTTAGTAAAATTAATCGCCTGAGATTTTATTTGTTTAAAACAAAGCTTGTGTTTTTTTGCGAGAGTGAGATATTCAAAAAATTGATCAAGCGGGTCTTTTGTATCATAGGTTCCTTTTTTTAGATAGTCGTTAATTTGAGTAAAAATGTAGGGATTGCCAATAGCTCCTCTTGCGACAAGAATATAATCAACTCCTGAAGATGTTAATTTTTCTTTGAAATCTTGCGGAGTAAATACGTCACCGTTGCCGATAACAGGGATTTTTACTGCTTGTTTTACTTTTTTAATGATGTCCCAGTCTGCATATCCGGCATAGCCTTGTTTTTGCGTTCTTCCATGAATTGCAATAGCTGTAGCTCCTGCTTTCTCTGCCTCTTTTGCAACTAGAATCGCGTTAGTAGTTGTATCATCTATTCCCTTTCTTATCTTAATGGTTATGGGAAGTTTTGTTGCGATATTAAGTTTTTTTATCAGCGAAGCAATTTTTTGTGGCTCTTTAAGTAAATCAGAACCAGCACCAGTTCGAATAACTTTCCATGCAGGGCAACCACAGTTTATATCGATAATATCAAACTTATCTTCAACACATTGTGCGGCATTGACCACCTCGGTAATTGATGCGCCAAATAGTTGTATTTGTTTTGGATTTTCAAGAGGATCTGTCTGCAACATTTTAAGCGTTTTTTTATTTTTTCTATTAATTGCAGTGGCGTGTAAAAACTCAGTGCAGGTCATTGCTGCTCCATATTTTTTACATAATGCACGAAAAGCAACATCAGTTACTCCTGCCATTGGCGAGAGAATCGCTTTGCCTTTAAGAGTAGGAAATTGTTTGTTCATTTAAAGAAATAAAATAGAGAAGTTAAAAAGGTGTTGATTGCTTCTTTTGAGATAATTTTAAAACTAGAATAAAACCATTTTAATGAAAACTTTTTCCGCAGCCGCATCCTGCTGAAGCGTTAGGATTTTGGAATTTGAATCCTGATTCATTTAAGGTGTCAAGATAATCTATCTCTATTCCACTTAACATGTCCATACTGCTTTTGTCAACGGCAATGTTTACTCCATCTTGCTTAAAATGAAGATCTTCTTTGAGTGGTTTATCTAAAAACTGCAAGTCATACATAAATCCTGAACAACCCCCTGCAAGTACTGAGACTTTGAGTGTTGGATTTGTTTTCCCTCGCTGTTTTATTGCCTCTTTTACTTTTTGTATTGCAAAAGGAGTAAATGCCAATTTGAAATCCTGTGTCTTTACTAATTTAGGTGCAACGCCCCCTTCAGAGGTTATCACTTTATTTAAGTCTGTAATAAGTTTATCTAACTGCTGTTCTGAATAGCCATGACCTAATACTCCTTGTCCTAATGTTTCAAAGGTGGAGGCGCCACAGCCGACACAATGTATTCCAAAATCCATTAACATCTCGGTGAGTAGTGCTGCTTTACCGGGATTTTGTACTAAGATTTCAGAAATTACCGTGTCTTTTGTTATCAGCTGTTGTTGTTGCTGTTTTGCCATGAGGAGTATAAGAAAAGAGAGTTTATAAGATTTGTGATGGATTTTTAAGAAAAATTATTGCGTTGCTTCTGCAAATAATTCGTTCACTTTGTTCCAATTAACAACATTCCAGAATGCTTCGATGTAATCGGGTCGCTTGTTTTGATATTTGAGATAATAGGCATGCTCCCAGACATCGAGTGCGAGAATTGGTGTTTGATTTTCCATGAGGGGTGAGTCTTGATTAGAAGTACTTCTAATTTCAAGTTTACCGTCGCTGGTTACTACGAGCCATGCCCAGCCGCTGCCAAATCGCGTGCTTGCTGCATCTGAAAAAATTTTTTTAAATTCATCCATACTTCCAAATATTTTTTTAATTTCATCGGTTAGTTCTTGAGAAGGTTTTCCTCCTTCTTTTGCGAGGAGTTCCCAGAATAGTGAATGATTTGCATGTCCTCCTCCGTGATTAATAACTGCTTGGCGTTTTTCTTGAGGAATTTGTTTTATATTTTTAAGAATATCTTTAATATCACTTTTTAAAAACTGGGTACCTTCAAGCGTCTCATTTAATTTTTTGATATATGCTGCATGATGCTTGTCATGATGAATTTCCATCGTTTTTGCGTCGATGAAAGGTTCGAGTGCATCAAATGCATAGGATAATTGAGGCAATGTAAAAGTCATGAGTGGTAAAAAGCTTTTTATTTTATAAAGGTTGTTGTGGTAAATGTATACTGTGTTAAATGTATACCAATAAACTTATAAATTAATACATAAGTTGTTTTATATGGGAAACAATCCTTTGTTAGGATCACAAAATAGAATCTGGATTCAAGGAAATAAACCGGTAACTTATGATGAAGTATATTCGTTAATTCAAGATTCAAAATTAGTCGATAATCCGGTGAATGATTGGTGTATGGTTCGAAGAGAAAATCCATTTAGTGGTGAGTCTGGATTATATGACCTTGACAATATATCTGCTCAAGCGGTGTTACAATCAATGTTGCGGGGGATTGGTTTAAGAGATAACTGTGAAAAGTCTATTTTTGAATTTTTAAATCCCGCAGAAATTGGACTTGATAAAACGCCCTATGTACAAAGATTGCCTATTGTGAAAAAGTTATTTGAAACATTTGATAAAGCAGTTTGTGGATCAAGCTATGTTGGGGTTAGAAGCGAAGGTAGTATATTTGATCCTACTTCTTCCTCTCTTAATAATTCTGAGAGTACTTCTCAATATTGGTTATAAAGAAAATCCGACGGTGGACCTAATTATGAAATTCTATTTAATACTCAACAACCGGATACAAAAATCTTTATAGGTAATTGGTGTTTTGACGAGGGATTTGATTCTTTAAAGAAGAAACACGATAGAAATAATTTATTTAGTGATGGTCCATTAGAATTTATTGTTTCACTTGGATATGGATATTATCTACCTGTTTTAGGGGTAACTAATATCATAGGAATTAGCAATGAATGGGAGCGTCAAGAGTACACTTTAATTACATTGCACAAAGGTGGAACAGATTCTGAACCAGTAGGTAGACAGAATAGTTATTTACAATATTAAAAATAAGTAAATGCCCTCGGCAGGATTTGAACCTGCGACCTCGTCATTAGGAGTGACGCGCTCTAATCCAGCTGAGCTACGAGAGCATAGATTTAAAAAAGAGGCAGGGTTTAAAAAAACTATGATCGTGAAAGTGTTGGGGGTGGTGGACATCATGCTCGGATTGCTCTTTTGGATAGCAATGGTTTTTTCTACTATATCGCTTCATCCGTTTTTACAATTACTTGCACTTGTTGTTATTGTAAAAGGAATTGTGTTTTTGATAAGTTTTGATTTTGCAAGTATACTTGATGTTATTTGTGGTTGTTTAATTTTATATGGACTTAGCTTTGGGCTGCATCTTATCTTAGTAGTTATCGTTGCTATCTTTTTGATACAGAAAGGAATTTTTAGTTTACTTGGGTAATTAAATTATGCGGAGAAGAGGATTCGAACCCCTGTAGGCACTAAGCCAATGCGTCTTGAGCGCATCCCGTTTGACCACTCCGGCATCTCCGCATTTCATGTGGAAAAGCAGAATCTTGATTCTGCGCATCCCCCGTAAAATAGTGTTCATACTAGAGATATAAAAAGGTTTATAAATAGTAGGTTTTAGATTATAGGGAGACGACCATACGTGTCTGGAAACACCTGATCCCTTTCCGAACTCAGAAGTTAAGCAGTCCCGGTTGATGGAGGTAGTTTTCGCAGGAAAGTGAAACCATTAAGTCGTCTTGTTATATTACAAGAAAATGATAATACCCGTTCGATGTTTTTCATGTGGAAAGCCTATTGGCCATTTGTGGAAAGAATTTAAAGAGAGAACTGAAAAAAAAGAAGCTGGTGGAAAAGTATTAGATGAACTAGGACTTGAGCGATATTGCTGCCGGTCTATTTTTCTTGGTCAAACTGATACCTTAGAATTAGTAAATAAATTTAAAAAATTTTAATTTTTTACCCGTTTTTAATTTTGCTTTTCTTGCTTTGATAAAATAAATTTTTTGTTGTATACAAAAATAATCCTAGTAGTCCGCCAATTAAATTATTAAACATATCTTTTTGCGTGTCCCATTCATCTAAATCTCCTGCACCAATAAACAACACTCCTTCTCCTTCACCGACGGCTAATGCTCCTCCATATTCAAATAATTCGTGGAATGCGGAAAACCCTAGCACCACCGCAATTATAGCTATATACATAAACCATCCTTTATAGGGACCTTTTAACACATAGGTTCTATAGAGTATGAGTGAGGCAACAAACCCAAAAAATCCGTGCACCCAGAGATCATATTCAAATCCAAAATAATTATTACTGTACAAACCAAAGACTCCTATATCATGTAATAATAAAAACAGCGCGCCAAGAAAAAAATGCGAGGGGTGCAGGTCTATTTTCTTTCTGATAAAAAATAATCCGTATAACAACAGTATGAGAAAAATAAAATCCCATTTATAATGACTGTCTGTTTTTAGTGCGTAGAATTCCAATCCAATGAGAATAAGGGTGGTTATGAAAAGTATAATCTTATGCTGTAGCTCAAAATTATTTTTTTGTCCTCTCTTTTTCATGATATAATAAGATAATCAGATTTTATAAATGTTTTTTAACCATCGGCTCTTGATATAGTATGCAGTTT
>Ga0209542_10012537_pt1 | contig 14794 bp, 20 predicted proteins | sample RifCSPhighO2_01_FD_184028 | JGI IMG/M metagenome (GOLD analysis project Ga0209542, IMG submission 184028) | Soil microbial communities from Rifle, Colorado - Rifle CSP2_plank highO2_0.1 (SPAdes) (version 2) | ecosystem: Environmental > Terrestrial > Deep subsurface > Rock core/Sediment ...
ATACGGCAAAACTGAAAACGGGCTGAAAAACTATTTTTCTGCCAGTCTTTTTGAGGATTCCGGCTGGTTCAGGAAATTGCTCGAGGTGATGACAGAGCGACCGAGGCGCTTTTCCAAGTTTTTCCGCGCGCCACCGGCAATACGTCCGCCGGCTTTGGCAACTTGGCGGTTTTGGGGAAACGTTTCCGGCAATTCCTTTTTGGAAATGGCCGTGGTTGAGGCCTCCGCCAGCATGTTGAGAACCAGTTCCAGATTAGTCATGTTGTCCCGCAGGCTTTCTTTTTTGAGGTCTTTGAATTTTTTATATTCTTTTGTTTTTAGTCCCGACCAGGCAAAAGTAATGTCATCTGTAAGGATGGCGTATTGTTTGCCTTCGACGACTCCCCTGTCTTCCCATTCGTTGGTCAACCCCTTGCGGATTTCAATGCTTTTTAGCCTCAAATCGATCCATTCGCGAGTGCGGCCTTGGCGTTTGTAGAAGCGAACAGCCCGGTTGATGGCCAGTTCCGGATCGGCAACTTCTTCTACACGTTCGTAGCCTACTTTTGCTAGCCAGATCTTAAATGGTTCAGCGTTCGGAGAGGGAATTGTTTGAATTATGCGAAATACCGCTTCTGTGTCCGCGGCGTCTGACTCATAAAACTTACCGTCTGAACTCAAAAATTTCAGTTGTACGATTTTTTCGTACACCTGACTGCCTTCATCTCTAAGTTTCTTTTTTAAATCCGACCAATAGCGTTTTGGGATTGAACTGTCAGATAGTGCTTCAACTATATCGATAACGGAGAAATACCACTTTTCCCGCTCCTCGTCCCAATGTCTGCGAATTTTTTTGTCTCCAAAAAGTACCAGTTTTGTTTCTTCCACGCTTTGACTGTAATCCTAATAATACCCGAAGTCAAGAAGGAGAGTTTCAGTCGATGAGGTTTTGGGCTTTGAGGCGGGGGATGACTTCATGCTCAAAAATCGACCCTACTTTTATCCCATCGGGTATATGTGAAGTGAGCCAGAGAAGCTTTTCTATCTTGTGGCCGTAAGATATTTCCCCAGTCCATTTTTCGACAATAAAGCAGTCCATATGGACAATCCTGTTCTCCTGGCCAGAGGCCGGAGCGGAAAAAGTTCCAAATTCCTTCAGATCTTCCTCCTTTATGTCTATTAAATATTCCTCGTTGAGTTCCCGAATCAAAGCTTGTATTGCTGTTTCTCCAGGTTCCAGTTTTCCTCCGGGGGCAATAAAAAATTCCTTATCGAAATCCTTTTCTACCAATAATTTCCGGTCTACAATAATAATCCCCGCGGCTTTGTGGATATCGGAGGTTTTGGGATCCATGGGGTGATTATACCTTAGCAAGTGTCAAGCTAATCGCACCCAGCCAAGTGTCTAACTTCTTGAGAGAGTTTATCATAACCATTAATCCAATCGAGGCCGCCACTGGGACCGAGAAAAACAGGTCTTTTAACTAAACGGCAAAGAAGAGAGTCGGGGTGGTTAACTATCAACATTTCGATCAAAACATCTACAACTTCGTCTAGCTCGATTTTTTGGCCTCTGGTGAGGCCGGGATTTTGAATAACTGTTTCTTCGTACCAATGAAAACGTAAGCCTGCGTTTAAAGCCAGGGCGTGGGTGGGGGTGAGAAACCAGGATAATGATTGTTCGTTTGGAGGTAATTCTGCACCTGCTTTTTTCCGCTCGCCGTTTGCCATGGCCGTGTTCAAGGATGCCGCTGCGGCTATTTGGTTTTCTTCTGTCAGTTCGCTTAAAGACGGGAGAGATGGAATTTTATTTTTTAGTCTGCACAAAGCAGGTAACAGGTTGGCATTTTCTGCTGAGGTAGCGTTGTAATCAGCTATGGCTAAATTGAGTTCTTCTAAAATCAGACTGTCAAATAGAGAGTGCTCTTTGGAAAATTTCTCAAGTTGACTGAGCCCGTGTCGATCTCGAAGGTGATAGAAGGTCGTACCATTTATTTTTTCAATTTCTGGTCTTTCCAAAATTGCTGACATATGGTTATTATACGCCTATAGGACATTCTTTACTCATAGCGTAAAGCTTAGACTATTCGGTTCGGTCCCTCGACTTCGCTCGGGACTGCAAATTTAATATTTCGGCGTTATTCGTATCTTAACGCCTCAATTGGTTGGAGGATTGCAGCTTGGCGGGCCGGATACCAGCCGAAGACAATGCCGATTATGGCAGAGACGCCGATGGCCAGAAGAACGGACGGAGGGGAAACAATGAACGGAGTATTGAGGACTAGAGACAGAACATAGGAAATAATAATGCCGACGACCATGCCCACAACTCCCCCGGCCAGGGTGAGAATGACGGCTTCGAGGAGAAATTGAGTGGTAATCAGGCTTTTTTTCGCGCCGAGGGCTTTTCGCAGTCCGATCTCGCGAGTGCGTTCCGTCACCGTAACTAACATGATATTCATAATGCCGATACCACCGACTAATAATGAAATGGCGGCGATGCCACCCAGAAGGGTCGTAAAAGTGCCGGTGACCTGGGCGGCGGTGTTTAAAATATCGTTCTGGGAAAAAATCGTAAAGTCGGCCAGCGTCGGGTCGGAGAGATGATGACGGGCCAGAAGAAAGTAGCCGACGGCATCCTGGGCATCGGTCATGGCCTCCTGGTTGACCGCCTCGACGGCAATAGTACTTAAGTTAGTGGTGCCGAAGAGCTGTTTTTGGGCGGTAGACAGGGGAACATAAATGGCATCATCGGGATTATTGAAACCCGTTCCGCCTTTGGAGACAGTCACGCCGATTACTTTTAAGATCTGGTTATTGATGCGAATTGATTGGTCCAGAGGATTTTCGCTGAACAAGTCAGCTGCAACCTGGGGCCCGATAACGGCGACTTTGGCCAGATTGGTCTGGTCGGAGTCGGAAATAAAGACGCCTGATGAGAGCTCGACTTTGTGGACGGAAGCATAGGCCGGAGTGACACCGGTAATCTGGGTATTGGTATTGTTGCGGCCGGCGGTCACCTGGGATCTTCTGGAAAATTCGGGAGAGACCAGCCTAACGGCTGGCAAGTTGGCGGAGGCTAGGGCTTTGGCGTCGTCCATAGTCAGAGTCGTGCCGCCGCCCAAGGCGCCACGGACCGCGCCCGTATTTTGGCCAGAAGGGATAACTGTTAGCAAGTTGGCCCCCAAAGACTGGATTTGATTCTCTATAGACTTCTGGCTGCTGGCGCCGAGTGAGATTAAAGCAATTACTGAGCCTATACCAATCACTATGCCCAGAACGGCCAGGCCGGTACGCATTTTATTGAGCGTGAGCGTCGAGAAACACTCAAGAACGAGCTCTGATATGTCCATTTTTCCTGTCCCCCACTATTTTTCCGTCTTTAACTGTGATCACGCGTGAAGCGTGGGCGGCAATGTCCGGCTCGTGGGTAATCATAATAATGGTGTGGCCGTCATGATTGAGTTTTTCGAAAATCTTCATGATTTCGTCGGCCTGGACGGAAGCGATATTGCCTGTAGGTTCGTCGGCCAAAATGATGGCGGGGTCGTTAATGAGAGAACGGGCGATGGCCACGCGCTGCTGCTGGCCGCCGGAAAGCTGGGCGGGAGTGTGGTCCATGCGATCCCCGAGACCGACGTCATTTAATGCTTGCTTTGCTCTGGTCTCACGAGCCTGTTTGTCCACACCAGCGTAGACCATGGGAAGCATGACGTTTTTTAAGGCCGAGGTCCGGGCCAGAAGATTGAAGGCCTGGAAGATGAAGCCGATTTTTTTATTCCTGATTTGGGCCAGGGAGTCGTCACTCAATTTGGCCACGCTTTGGCCGTCCAGAACATAGTCGCCGGAGGTGGGCGAGTCCAGGGCGCCCAGGATATGCATGAGGGTTGATTTGCCGGAGCCGGACGGGCCCATAATCGCCACAAACTCGCCCTTTTTTATTTCAAAAGAGACATCGTCAAGAGCCATAGTCTCCACGGAATCATTTTTGTAAATTTTGGACAAATGTGAAACACTAATCATCTCGACCAGATTATATCTTAAAGCTGAACGGAAGCTGAATTGCAGATAATTTTCCTTGTGGACATTACAGGCCTATAGTAGTATACTGATGTTCAATGAAGGATATTTTTATGGGTGCTGGTTATATACTTTTGGGGGCTGACGCTGTTTATGTTATTGCAAGGTTAGGCGGGGCAGACGTTGGTCGTGTTATTGCAAAGTTAGGTGAACTACTTCTCGGTCACCAACCTTCACCAAACTTTATTGAAAACGTGGTTGAATTGGGAGGAATGGGTTTGGCATTGATTGCTTTAGGTCGTTTGGGAAGAGCCGGAACTGGTTCAACATTTGTTGGAAATATGGTTGAAGTGGAACTAAAAGATTAGCTAAAGAATCATCTGCCGGTGCGGAAGACGGCGCCGCCGGCGCCACCTACGCCGCGGCCGAAGGAACTAAAGGGAGAGGTGGTTTGGGTAGAGCGGGTGGTGGAGCCGGAAACTGTGCCGGTGACTACTTCGTCGCCTTCGGACAGACCGGAAGTGATTTCCGTATCAGAATCCGAGACCAGGCCGGTTTCGACGGTCACTTCGGTAACTTGGTTGTTTTTCATGACCCGGACAGTGGAATTTTGGACGGCTGAAGAGGGAATCAACAGGACGTCGGGTTTGGTGTCCAGAATAATCGTGCCGGAGGCGGCCATATTGGGCAGAATTTCCGCCGGTTGGGTATCCAGCTTGATGACGGCGGGATACGATGTGACACCTGAGATGGTTTCACCAACCGTATCGACACTAATTACTTTCCCGGTATATGTTTTGTCAGGCAGAGAATCAAAAGTGACGGTGGCCTTGAGGCCGGTCTTGATTTTGGGGACGTCGATCTGGGTGAGATTAAGCGAGACCGTTAGCGGGGCATGCGTCACAATACTGGCTAATTTGGCAGTGGCGTCAATTACCGAACCAGGCTGTAGAGACAACCCGGTGATTTTCCCGGATATCGGCGCGGTTACGGTCGGAGAATTCTGTAAATAATTCGACCAGCTGGAAGAAATGGACAGGGATTGGTTTTTGTAATTGTTCTCGGCGGCCAGCCAAGTCGAGTACTGCTGGATATAAACGGGGTCACCGACGACTAAACTGTTGGCGACGGCGCCTTTGATAAATGTCTGGTTGGCGGCGAACATGGAGCTTTTTAAGGTGTTCAAAGTGTTTTGAGCGGAGAGATATGAAGAGTAGGCCGAATCGACAGCCTGGCGGCTGACCTGGTCGGGTTCAATTAATAGCAATGACTGGCCGGTGCGGACGGTATCGCCGTCTTTGACGTAAACCTTTTTGACCACGCCGGAGACTTTGGTGGTGACCGGGGCGGAGTTGGCGGCGACTACCTGGCCGGAGGCGGAAACGGAGATGACTAGTGTGCCCTTTTCCACCGCGGCAGTCTGGTATTGGGTGGTGGCCGAAGTGGAGGCCCGGTAACGGGAATAGCCGAACCAGGCTAGTCCCAGAATAACCAGCAAAATAGCGATTTTCTTCTTCACCAAGGGGAGATTATAGCTTATTACTGAAGGGAAGCTGAATTGTCATTAAAGTTCCGTGGCCGGGTTTGCTGGTGGCGGAGATGGTGCCGCGGTGGGAAGCTACGATGTGTTTGGCGATGGATAGGCCGAGGCCGTAGCCGGAGGAGGACCGGGAAGAGTCGGCGCGGTAGAAACGGTCGAAAATATGGGGTAAATCTTTGGACGCTATCCCTTGGCCCCGGTCGGCAATTTTAATTTCCACCTGGCCGTCAGTTTTTTGAGAAGACAAAGTGATTGTGGTTTTGGGCGGGGAATATTTGACGGCGTTGTCCAACAAAATGACAAACAATTCGGTGAGCTGGTCGGGGTCGCCGCGCAATTTTAAAGACGAAATCCCGTTTTGGATTTTGATGTGTTTGCGGACCGTCAGGGGCATGATTTTTTTGACGGCGGCAGACACGATTTCAGCGAGATTTAAATTCACTTCCCGGCTTTGAGAATGGGTCAGGCGCAGAAGACCGTCAGACAGGTATTGGAGACGATTAACTTCGACCAAACTTTGAGAAATGAGCTCGTGGGCGGAATCGGGAGTGGGATTTTTATCCCTGAGGTGGACTTCCATGGCGGTTTTTAAGGAGGCCAGGGGAGTGCGCAGTTCGTGGGAAGCATCGGAAACAAAACGATTTTGCTCGTCGACCATGATTTTGATCGGGGCCAGCGTTCGGCCGGCCAGAAAATAGCCCAAAGTCCCGGAACTGCCGATGATAATCAAATCCACCAATCCCAATGTGACAAAAACCCGGTGACGGGTTTCTTCTATCAACTCGAGGTTGGGCGGATAGAAAAACCGGAGCCGTTGTAACCGCTCGAAACGGGTTATTTCCCGAGACACGTAGCCATAAATAATGCCGCTGAAAGTGCAGGTGATAATAGTAATTACTACGACATACCAGAGGGTAAGTTTTATTCTTGCAGTGTTAAACATTTTCCAGTTTGTAGCCGAAGCCGCGGACGGTTTGAATTAGATCCGAGCCGATTTTGTGGCGCAGGGATTTAACATAAACTTCGACTGTGTTGGGCAGGACATCGGCGTCATAATCCCAGACGTGGGCGATAATCCGGTCCTTGGTCAATATTTGGCGGGGATGGCGGAGAAAATATTCCAGGAGGGAAAATTCTTTACCGGAAAGGAAAACCTGTTTATTGTCCCTCGCTACCTCGAACGTCTGGGGGTTGAGGTTAAGACCGGCAAAAGACAGTACCGGAGGAGTTACTTTTTTGGGACGGCGGGAGAGGGCGCGGATGCGGGCCAGAAGTTCGGCAAAAGAGAAAGGTTTGGTCAGATAATCATCGGCGCCGGCGTCCAAACCTGTAACTTTGTCGTCTGTTTGGCCGCGGGCAGTTAATATCAAAACCGGAACATGATTATTTTTAGCCCGAAGTTGTTTGCAGAAAGTGATGCCGTCTATTCCGGGAAGCATGAGGTCCAAAATGATCAGGTCATAATCTTCGGACACGGCCAGATCGAATCCGTCCGGGCCGGTATAAGCCACGTCTACGGCATGTTTTTCCTGCTGAAGGCCTTTTTTGATCGAGTTAGCTAACAAATGTTCGTCCTCAACTACGAGAATCTTCATGGTTGCATTATAGACTTTTGGCTGAAGTTTGGCTGAAAGTTACCCCGGCTCTTTCACTACCTCACCCTTGATCCCTCTCCTTAATTAAGGAGAGGGAAATTGGTATGATCTCCATTGTGACGGCGAGGACGCATGATCTGGCGGCAGTAACAATGCTGACGTATATGGTGGCGAGCGGGCAAGCGCCCAGCTTGAGCCTGGCGACGGGGATTGTGGCGGTGGCGGCCAATATTTTGGGGGCCTTGACGCCGGATTTGGACGAGCCGACGGTGGGCATCTGGAACGATATGCCCGCCGGGTCGGTCATCGGGCGGATCATCCATCCTCTGCTCGGAGGGCACCGGATGATCACCCACTCCCTAGTCGGAATGTTTGCAATTGGCTGGGGCTTGAAGTATTTATTAATTCGTTACGTAAGCCGGGTGCTGCTAGTTGACATGAATATAGTCTGGGGGTCGTTTATGCTGGGGTTTTTATCACATCTGGTTATGGATACAATAACTAAAGAGGGGGTGCCGTGGTTTTTTCCGATCCCGTGGAAGTTGGGTTTCCCGCCATTTAAGGCCCTGCGGATCACAACCGGCGAGTGGGCGGAAAAAGCCCTGGTGTTCCCCGGTCTGCTTTTTTTTAACGGCTACCTCATCTACCAAAACTACGGAATGTTTTTGAAACTTATTGGGAAATAATTTGTGGTATTATTAGTGCATGATGTGGAATAGATGGGGGTGGAATTGGAGTCCGATGATGAACGGGTACGGACTGGGCGCCGGGTGGCTGGCATGGTTGGGGCCGCTCGTCATTCTGGATCTGGTTCTTAGAGGAATCGCGCTGTGGAGAGCGGGGCGGAACGGGCAGAAATGGTGGTTTGTGGCCTTACTTCTGGTTAACTCCGTGGGAATATTACCGGGAATCTATCTGTTGACGCATAAAGAGGCGAAAAGAAAATGACGGGATACACGGGAAGCATAGAAGAGATAACGATGGCCAATAGGAATTTCCGTCAGGTTGTGTATACCGGCAAACACGCCCAGGTGGTAGTGATGTGCCTGCAGCCGAATGAGGAGATCGGACCGGAGACGCATCCGGACACCGACCAGTTTTTCCGGTTTGAACTGGGGTCGGGCAAGGTTATAATTGACGGTGAAGAACACAACGTGAGCGATGGAGACGCGGCAGTTGTTCCGGCCGGAGCCCAGCATAATGTGATGAACACGTCGAGTGAGCTGCCGCTGCTCTTGTACACCATTTACAGTCCGCCGCATCATCCGGACGGAACGATACAAAAAACTAAAACAGGCTGACTTGTTTTTTTCAAACATGAATGTCCTAACGTATTATTAGGGTATGAGAAGAAGGGTTTTATTGGGGTTGGGATTATTGTTACTGGTCGGTTCGGCTGCAACCGTGATTAGATTCAATGGTAAGGCTGAAAATAAAGTCTCTGAAATCGTCTCTCCAACTCCCCCTCGTGAGATTGAAGACCAACCAGAATTTCAGCCTACCCGGCCGGTATTTTCTCCTAACGGAAAGTATCTGGCATATTTGTGGGGATATCAGAGTGAAAATAACTGGAATATTTTGTTTGTTGTGGCCGGTCAAGATTCGAAATACCAAATAGACTGGTCTGGAGTGGAATTTCTTAAGGAGGGATGGACTCTGACGAATTGGAGGGACGCTAATGAAATTGGAAACCAATTTGTGACAGGATGGAATCGGGATGGGAAAAAATTGGCTATGGTAATCAAAGACAAATTTTATTTATGGGAGTTTGAATCCAGTGAGAAGGGACTACGAGCAATCCAACAAATTAGTACAAGCGTCAGGGCCTTTCAACAGCTTACTAGTTTGTCTTTTATGAATGACGATAGTGTGGTGGTAACCACAAATAAAGAAATCAAGCAGGTGTATCCAGCGGAAAAAACTATCTGGAAAGGCGATGAAAAATCCGGAAATGTGTGGCCACTTCCTGCCGGAAACGGATATATATATTGGCAACAGCTCGAAAAATATGGAGCCCATGATTTAATTATGATTAAAGATGGAAATCAGACCAGGTATAAAACACCTTTTGATGGAGGCGTTGACGCGGCTACAACCATATTGTTGTCTCCCGACCTGAAATATGCCTGTGTCGAGTCGAGTTCGTCCGGATATCACGGATATTCGATTTTTAAACTTGGCAGCCAAAAAGAGATTTTTGATGGTCAGCAGTATTCATGGTGCGAACGTTGGTTAGACAACAAAAACATTGTGGTCAGGGAATTTCCGTATGAACATCAATCCAACGCTCAGTTCTTTATGTTGAATGTGTATTCCGGTAGTAAAACCTTGATTGGTGACTATGTAGAATCCAATGGACTAAAATAGGCTGACTTGTTTTGTTGAGGAAAAATCGGGCGGATACGAAAAGTCGACTTCGATCTGGCGGGGAGTATTCCAGCGGTCGGTGTATTTGACGTGTTTATGCTGCATCACATAATCGTATAAATCGCGGGTGAGAGCGACGTCGGCTTCACAATATTTTTGCAGCAGTTTTAAACTGACATCGTCACCGGCCCGCCAATATTTAATGGCGTTGGCCGGATCGTCTATTTTGGCAGTGCCTAGGGTATCTTTGGCTATCCGGTTTAATGACGCTGCATGACCCAAATTAAAGTCTTTTATTTTTTGGTAAATGTCGAAATGGGGAAACTTGGGAAAATCTGACGGGGCATATGGTTTGAGTACAGGGACGTCAAAACTCAAAGTATTAAATCCGACTATCCGATCCGCCTTGCGAAATAACCCCCACATATCCGGAATCTGGTGTTCCCAAAAACTGACCATTTCCCCGGTTTGATTGTCCGTATTCCGAAAACAGACTGAAACTATCGAAACACCGAGTTGGGCCGGATCTCCGTTGCCAGTGTCGTCGAAAAAAGATTTAGTTTCAATGTCGAAGAAGAGCTCAAACATGAAGGAATTATATACTTCACCCTTACTCACCCAAAAGCCAACTTCGAAACCGTTTTTGATCCATCGCAAGTTTAGCTTCGGCCAGGTCAGTGCCGTCTGTGTGAGGACGAATACCTCGCGACAGCAAAAACTTTTCACGATTTTGTCTGCTCATTGCGACGGCTCTATCTAAAATTTTAGTCATTTGCGAACCAGTTTTTGAACCCAATTGCGCCACAATTTTATCAGCCTCGCCTATCACTTCATCAGCCTCAAAAATATGGGCCCCACCTTGATAAGCTAGTGCGTTCAATACATGACCGAGTGCGGTTTCTACACGAGGCTTGATGTCCGAACCAGCTGAATTTAACATCTCATCAACCAAATCGCCCAATCTCTCATCTTTTGCAGCCATAGGTAGGTATTATACCAAACTACTCTTGACAAATCCCCTGTGGGGGGATTAAAGTGGGGGAGATGGATTCGAGAAACGGGGTGCTGCACAGATTGAAGATTGCCAGGGGTCATCTGGATAAGGTGATCCAGATGGTGCAGGATGACGATTACTGCATTGATATACTCACCCAGTCTCAGGCAATCCAGGGTCAATTGTCTGAAGTGGATGCCAAGATATTGGAGAAACATTTAAGCACGTGTGTGACGGACGCGCTAATAAAAGGAGATAATAAAGATGCCGTGGATGAAGTAGTAAAAGTTTTTAGGAGGGGCCATGGATAAAATTATTGTATTGGCTGGAGCTATGGGACTGATCGGGTTTATTTATTGGTTTTTTCTGGGAAAGAAAGAGGAAGACGGACAAATGATGACCGACGTAAAAATAACCGTAAGCGGTGGATACTCCCCTGCTCTCGTCCGCGTTCCAGCGGGAAAAGAAGTAACGATAACTTTAAACAGAACCGACCCGACGGACTGCCTGGAAGAATTTGTAATCCCTGATTTGAAAATTAAAAGAAGTTTGCCGATGAATGAGGATGTGGTTTTGAAATTGAAAATTAACAAGGGTGAATACCCGTGGCACTGCGGGATGAATATGTACCACGGGAAATTGATTGCAGTATGACCAAAACTTTTCCCATCACCGGAATGCACTGCGCCAGCTGCGCGGTGAATATCCAAAGAGTGCTGCGGAAATTGCCGGGGGTGGTGGCGGCGACGGTCAATTTTGCCACGGAAAAAGCTCAAGTGGAGTACGATCCGGAACAAGTAGACGAAGTGAAAATAAATGAAAAAATTAAACCGTTGGGATATGAGATAGCAAGCGAGAAAAAAACTGACGAGGTCGCCAGGTGGAAAAATAAATTTATTATCGGAGGGGTAATTTCGGCTGTTTCCATCTGGGGGAGTTTTACGGGGATGAGTTGGACAATACTTTTGGTGCTGGCGACAATATCGCAGTTCGGGGTGGGGTGGGATTTTTACCGGACGACGTGGGCGTCACTTAAAAACCGGATGGCCAATATGGACGTACTCATCGCCATCGGGACAAGCGTGGCCTACGGATATTCGGCGGCAGTGACATTATTCGGAATAAAAGGCGAGCCGTATTTTGACACGTCGGTGACGATTATTGCACTTATAGTTCTGGGCAAATGGCTGGAGGCGCGGGCGAGGGGAAAAACGTCGGAGGCGATCAAAAAACTAATGGGCCTGCAGCCGAAGACGGCCAGAGTGATCAGAGACGGGAAAGAGATAGAAATAGAAATCGAAAAAATAATCGTCGGGGACAAAATCAGAGTCCGGCCCGGGGAGAAAGTGCCGGTAGACGGAGTGGTTGAAGGAGGAGAAACAAGCATTGACGAATCGATGGTGACAGGCGAGTCGATACCGGTATACAAACATGAAGGAGATACGGTTATCGGGGGAACATTGAACACGACGGGGACGATAATTTTTACGGCCAAAAAAGTGGGGTCTGAAACCATGCTGGCGCAAATTATTAAACTCGTTGAAGAAGCCCAGGCATCACGGGCGCCGATCCAAAAACTCGTCGACGTCATTTCCGGATATTTCGTGCCGGTAGTTTTAATGTTAACAGTGGCGACTTTTGCCGGATGGTATATATTCGGTCCTTCGGCAAGCTCAGGATTGGCAGGTATGCTCGCGGCTATAGCAGTCCTGATTATCGCCTGTCCGTGCGCACTGGGGTTGGCAACGCCGACGGCGCTGGTTGTTGGCACCGGGCTGGCGGCCCAGCACGGGATATTGGTTAAGGACGCGCAAGCCCTGGAGATTGCGCACAAGATAAATCATGTGGTGTTTGATAAAACGGGGACACTAACTGAAGGGAAACCCGTCGTTACGGACATTAAGGGAGGTAACGATGTTTTGAAAATAGCCGCATCATTGGAGGCTGGATCGGAACATCCGCTGGCGAAAGCGATATTGGAGGCGGCGGAAAAAGCGGCACTACAACTAGCTAAAGTAGAAAAGTTTGAGGGACTAGCCGGAAGCGGGGTAAAAGGGGTAATCAGGGGAAAGGTGTACACTTTGGGAAAACCGGTTGAGGAGACGGATGAGATAAAGAAATTGGAAAGTGAAGGCAAGACAGTGGTAGTGCTGGCGACAAAAGAAAAGACGTTGGGCGTGATTGCCATCGCGGACACGATCAGGGAGACGGCGAAGGAGGCGGTGGCCCAGTTACAAAAACAAAAAATCGAGGTGTCACTCATTACCGGGGATAATCCCAGGACGGCGGCGGCGATTGCCAACCAGCTGGGAATTAAGCGATATTTTGCCCAGGTATTGCCGGCGGATAAAGAAAAGGCGGTGCGGCAGCTGCAGAGTGAGGGAAAAACGGTGGCGATGGTGGGCGACGGAGTGAACGACGCGCCGGCGCTATCCGCGGCTAACGTGGGCATAGCCATGGCGACAGGGACGGACGTAGCGATGGAGGCGGCGGGGATAACCCTGGTCAATAAAGATTTGCGGTCGATCCCGCTGGCGCTGAAACTATCCCGGGCAACACTTTGGAAAATTAAAACTAATTTGTTCTGGGCGTTCGGCTACAACGTAATTCTGATACCAGTTGCAGCTCTCGGATTGCTTTCGCCTATTTTGGCATCGGCGGCGATGGCGACCAGTTCTCTGTCCGTGGTCACAAATTCGTTACTTTTAAAGCGGATTAAACTGACATGAATCTGAAAGTTATATTAATATTTTTGGGGGCGACGATTCTGATCGGAGGAGGGGGAATATATCTGATGTCACGGAGTCCGAACGCGGCACAATTGGAAAAGACCGAAAAATCCCAATTTTTTACCGATCACACAAACTTTGACTGGGGAAATATCGACTACGGAGGCGGGGACGCCAAACACACTTTTGAAATTAAAAACAGCGGAGAGACAGCCTTGAAACTGGCGAATATCAAAACTTCGTGCATGTGCACGACAGCCAAAATCATCACTAGAAGCGGAACCAGTCCGGCATTTAAGATGCACGAAGTATCCGACTGGCAAGGGGTACTGGAGCCGGGAGAGACGGGAAAGTTGGAGGTGGATTTTGACCCGACTTTCCACGGGCCAACAGGGACGGGACCGGTTGAGCGGATCATCAGCGTGGAGACGTCGGATCCGAACAAACCGAACATGGAATTTAATTTGAAGGGAGTAGTGGTGAAGTCGTAAATGGACATAAACACGGTCATGTCTGTATCTTTAATTGCGGCGTTTTTGGCAGGAGTGGTGGCGCTATTTGCGCCATGTTGTATCACATTTTTGCTGCCGGCATATTTGGGATCGGTGTTTAAGGAAAAAAAGCGGGTGATGCTGATGACATTGGTTTTCGGGGCAGGAATTTTTGTCGTGCTGATGCCGGCGGTGTTGGGAGTGTCGCTGGTTTCCAAATTTGTTTTCAGATATCACGATATAACTTATTATTTGGGCGGGGTGGTGATGCTGGGAGTGGGTGTGCTGTCGCTGTTCGGGATTAAACTGCCGATGCCGCATTTCGCATCACAGAAAACGACAGATAAGCCCGATATAGTTTCGGTTTTTACGCTGGGGGTGTTTTCGGGGTTGACATCGGCGTGCTGCGCGCCGGTTCTGATCGGGATATTGGCTCTGACATTTCTGACTCCTTCATTTTGGCTGGCAATACTGACAGGGGGGGTATATGTATTGGGAATGATAGCGCCGCTTTTAATTTCCGGATATTTTATCGACGCGCAAAAAATATTTAATAAGGCGGTGTTTAATAAAAAAATCGGAAAATTTGTATTGTCCAATTTAATCGCGGCCGGAATATTTATCCCGGCGGGACTGGTGATTTTGTACCTGACTTTTGCCGGAAAATTATCGATGGAAACATCCCGGCACTACGCCCAAACCATCCAGAACACGGCTGCGGGGATCGATGAAGCGTGGAAAAAACTGGTGAATAAACCGAAAGGGAAAATCGAAGGGACAAAAACGGAAACATGGGGGGACGTAACGGCGGCGGCGACACCCACGGAGGCGGGGTTTGAGCTGCAATTTAATACCCATGTAACCGAGCTGGATTTTGAGGTGGAAAAAATCGCTACGTTAACTGATGACGCGGGAACGGATTACGGCGTTGGAAAATGGACAGGGACACCGCCCGGCGGACATCACAGAAGCGGAACATTAAGTTTTGACAAAGCAATCATCACCAGTGCAAAATCAGTGAAGTTAACTTTGGAAGGATGGGGAGATTGGGAATGGGAAAGAAAGTGAATATACTGCGG
>Ga0209542_10012539_pt1 | contig 14794 bp, 10 predicted proteins | sample RifCSPhighO2_01_FD_184028 | JGI IMG/M metagenome (GOLD analysis project Ga0209542, IMG submission 184028) | Soil microbial communities from Rifle, Colorado - Rifle CSP2_plank highO2_0.1 (SPAdes) (version 2) | ecosystem: Environmental > Terrestrial > Deep subsurface > Rock core/Sediment ...
CTTATCGTCGGCCTCGGCATCCTCGTAAAGGGTGCTGACCTCCTTGTGGATGGGGCCTCGTCGCTGGCCAAGCGCATCGGCATTTCCGATCTCTCCATCGGTCTCACGATCGTGGCCTTCGGCACGTCGATGCCGGAACTGGTCGTGAACATCACGAGCAGCCTGTCGGGCGCCCCCGACATCGCCATCGGGAACGTGGTCGGCAGCAACATTGCGAATATCCTCCTGATTCTGGGCATAGCGTCCGTCATCACCAGGATCGCCGTGCAGACCTCCACGGTCTGGAAGGAAATCCCTTTCGCGCTTCTGGCGTCCGTCGTTCTCTTCTTCATGGCGAACGATATGCTTCTGGATGGTGCCGGCAGCGCAGTGCTGAGCCGCTCAGACGGCTGTACCCTCATTGCATTCTTCTTGATCTTCCTTTGGTACACCGCCGGTATGCGACGGGACGATCCTGCGGGTGCCGATGAGGGCATTCGTGTGCGGGGTACCTGGGCATCGTGCGGCTTCGTGCTCATCGGCCTCGCGCTGCTTGTAGGCGGAGGCAAGCTGACAGTCGATGGCGCGGTGACCATCGCTGAGGCGCTCGGTGTCTCGCAAGCTTTGATCGGATTCACGATCGTTGCCGTCGGAACGTCTCTGCCGGAACTGGCTACCTCCGTGGTGGCCGCTCGCAAAGGCAGAGCGGATATCGCCGTGGGCAACATCGTCGGGAGCAATATCTTTAACATTTTCTGGATTCTGGGGGTCAGTTCCGTCATCGCGCCGCTTCCGTTCCAGCCCGCTATGAATGTGGATCTTCTTGTCACCGTGGCCGCCACGGTGCTCCTGTTCTTCGCGGTGCATACCGGCTTCGTACACAAGCGCATGTTCTTCTGGAAGCAGAGGGAGAATCATATTATTGAGCGTCTGGACGGCGTCATCATGCTTCTGGGCTATGCCGCATACGTGGCGTATCTCGCGTGGCGCGGCTAGCCGCACGGTCGGGAAAATCCGCGGGGACGTTGGCCGGCATGCCGGATGCCTGTAGCATCTATCGGCTATGTTTGAGAGCGTCATTCTCTGGCTGGAGCAGACCGCGCAGTCCGTGCCTTTGCCCATCTTCGTAATGGTCGGCGGAATCGTAGAGGAAATCATCGCGCCTATTCCCTCTCCGCTGGTTTCAACGCTGGCAGGGAGCATCACCGCCGCTCAGCAACTTGGTATTCCCTATCTCCTCTGGATCTGCGCGCTCGCCACGTTTGCAAAGGCCATCGGTGCATGGCTCTTCTACGTGCTCGGAGACAAGCTGGAAGACGTAGCCGTCCCGCGCTTGGGCAAATTCATCGGTGTCACACACGAGGATCTGGAACACTTCGGTGAGCACTTCAAGGGAACATGGAGAGATGAGATCCTCCTCCTTGTCCTGCGCTCGATCCCCGTCATGCCGAGCACGCCGATCTCCCTCCTTTGCGGCATTCTGAAGATCAATCTGCGGACATTTGTTGTCGCCACCTACGTGGGCTTTTACATCCGCAACCTCACCTTCATGCTACTGGGGTACACGGGGCTCGCCGCGATGGAATCGCTTATGGAGGGGATCAATACGGCGGAAACAGTCCTCAAAATTCTCATCGTCCTCGGAGGGGTCTGCATCATCGGATGGCTCTACTGGAAACGGCGCACCGGGCACCCCGCACGGTGGCTGAAATCGTGGAACAGTGAGGGGAAACCGTGAGTTTTTTCCATTACCCTTGATCTACAGTTTCCACGTTCAATACACGCTCTTGTACAGCCAATTGTTCTTTGAATTCATCCAAAACCGTTGTTCCAACATTCCAAATATCATCCAATGGATCTGCTAAGCGCTGTGCCAGTTGCCGTATCGAGGTAATCCGTGCTCTTTCCAGACACTTCTTTGCTCGTACGGAAAGAACAAGAACCTGAACGGATGCAGAAGCACAGTCACTGCTTTCAGGTTCTGGCAACGTTGAATAGGCACAACGTGTAGGAAAGACCGTGTTCGTACGCTGAGGAGCATCGCAAGATTCTGCTTGTCCAAACACTGTTGCAATCTTTGGACAGGTAATCCTGGTTGTTCCGTCTCGGTACTTATCAATCACCGCCTGAACTGCGTCCTCTGGTTGTAATGCCGGCTCTCGCTGTTGTTGGTCATCTAGTCTGACACCTCTGCATGGAATGCAGTGTGAGGTCACCAATTCGGAGGTAGAAGATTTAGCCATAAAAAAGAGAGGATCATGATTAAATCATCATTGATTTTGTACGTCAAGATTATGGCTGGAGCCGCTTTGTTGCTATAAGCGAGTGATGGCGTTGCCATGAATCTGAGCCCCGCAGGGCGAATGGTTCATGACTGGGCATCCTGAACGTTATTAGAACCTTCGGAGTTCCCGCTTTGAGAGCGGCGTGATCTACATTACTCAGCCGAAATATCAGGGACATAGACTCGTTTGAGCGGCATGAGTGCTTTATAGGAACTATCCAGTTCTTCGTAGTGTTCAAGGACAAGTTCAACCAGTCGGTCACCATCGTATAATTGCACTTTCCCTTTCGATTGTGCGAATTGCCGACCGTCGGGCGTGAACTTACCGAGTGTGACGATGATGCCCTGCTCGTCTTCGTTGAGCGTTCCGTGAAGGTCGCGTACTTCGGGAGCTTTTACGTCACCGCTCTTACATTGTACTTTGATGCGCGGCGTTCGTACTCCAAGTTCATCGGGATAGGCAACAATGTCCACGCCGCCATCCTTACCTGGGCTGCTTACTTCAGTGTGGTAGCCGAGGATTTCTAGCAGATGTCCGAACAGTCTTGCGACCCCGTGTCCCTTCTCGTAACGAAGAAGCTGTTTTTTGGCGAAATCCAGTGCCTGCTGTTCGTAATCCACGCTCTCCGTCGCAATCGCTTCATCGGCGGGAATCTCCATCGTCTTCCCGTGGAGAGCCGCTAAGATTTCATCCCCGTATTCCTTCACTTGGAAAAGCGTCAGCGCCGAACCCAATTCATAGAGGCAGCCTTGGCTGAAAAGTTCACGCCGAACGGATTTCAACCATTTCACTTGGCGCAAGTGGGGATTATGTTCGTGCTTCTTCGCATCGAAAAAATAATCACCCGTTATCTCTCCGATACAAACCTCCTTCTCACCGCCCTTCCTTGTCATGGCAATAAGGTCACCCTTTTTAGCTTCGTTGGCGAAGCGGTAGAGCTGTCCTGCGGATGTACTTACCTTTGCGTTGCTATGGTCAGGAAAAATCGCTCTGTATTTTTCCTTCACCTGTTCCCTCTCTGTTAAACCGATGAGCGAACCGACAGGTGACCATCCGATGCCAATAACGGAATTATCAATGAAGAATTGCTCGTTTTCGATACGAGCGTGGAAGCCCCAGATTGTCTTTTGGGAGTTCATAGACTTTGGGGCGTATCATACGTGTAGGATGACAAAATCCCTATACGAAATGCTCTTCTGTCTAGCTGAAGCAGCATCTATACTGCCTTCCAATGTTTGCCCCCATGAAAAACAGCATTCTCCTTACCTACTTAATTCCTCAAACATGGCTTCTGCCCTAGACGTATTCGGGCGATTCCAAGACCAAGCCATTGATTTTTCAAGGAGAAACAGATTGCTCCGCTATCCGAAAACTGCTCACTCGATTCAGTTCGATGGAGATTCGATGAATTTTAGGAAGAAATACATGGAAACAGGCATCGAAGACCTATCTGTGGATTTCTTTCACAAAGATATTCTGCGAATCGAAGAACTTGAAGAAATTAAACAGAACGGTGACGGAGGGAGCAAAAGAAAGAAAACCGCCGATGAATCTGAACAGAAATCAATGAATCCTGAAGAATTTACTGAGGAAATGGAACGCGAACTCGAAACGTTGCTCCAAAAAGTGCCAGAATGCTCTCCACGAGGGGAGAAGCTGATTCGCGCACTTGAAAGATTTCGTTTAGAGAATAAAAGAAAGCTAGAGGAACACGGCTTGCACACACTGTTCCTTGCGATTGGCCGTGTTCGCTGGAAGCAGCCAATGGCTGGTAAGCGTAGTTCTCAGAACGCGACTGATGAATACGATTACGAAGCACCGCTTATTCTTCTTCCTGTGAATCTGGAGACAAAGAAGCGTCCTGAAAAACACACTGAATTGACTCTCGACAGTAGCCAGTATGACCCGCAATTCAATCCAGTACTCAGTCTCATGCTGGAACGAGAATATGAAACGAAGCGGATTGATGCGCCTGAAGATTCCGAGGGTCTGCTCGCCAAATACAAGGTACTACTCAAAAAAGTCGAGGAGGCCTTTCAGGAAGTGAAAATAAAACATGAAGTGGAAGATGGTGTTTGGTTACGCATGTATTCGTTTCACGGGCAGCAGATTTTTGAAGATTTACGCAAAAACGGACAGGGAATGCTTTCGCATGAATTCATCAAGGCTCTTTGCGAGGGTGAGGCTTTGCCGAAACCAAATGGTCAATCACTCGGAGTAGAACTAGATGCTGTTGACCAATGTCTCACGAAGGAAAATGACTTCACTGTTTTGGATGCCGATTCTAGTCAGCTAGAAGTTATCCATCGCATCAAAGCTGGTCATCATCTTGTCGTGACGGGACCGCCTGGTACGGGGAAAAGTCAGACCATCGCAAACGCAATTGCATCTTTAGCTGCACAGGGTAAATCGGTGCTATTCGTTTGCGAGAAGCAAGCCGCGCTTAAAGTTGTTTTTAATCAACTGAAAGGTGTGGGATTGGGAAGAATATGTATACCGCTTTATGACCATGCTGCGGATAAAAAGGTTTTTGCAAAACAAATCGTTCAAGACTATCAAGACATCACAAATGGACATGCGAAAATGGGACAGAATGCGGAGATTGATTCAGTGATGACCAAACGTATGCAGCGTGTACGTCAATTAAGTGAATATGCCAAGGCTCTGCTACAAAATCGTGAACCTCTAGGGCGCATGGTTTATTGGGTGCATGGGGAACTGGCAAAGCATCAAGCTAAGACGGAGAAAAGTTTATCGTGGTATCCAGAGAATATTTCAGAACTCACTTATGACGATTATCTAGCAAATTGTTCTTTACTTCAGCAATTGGCTGAAGTTCTAGAAGTGCATAGCAAACGCGCCACGCATTCGTGGCGTCCTGTGAAGCGCACAGCATTCTCGCCTGATTTTTTGGAACGAGTAAAACTGACGTTGGGGAAACTTGATGAATCCATCAGCCAAATAGTTGTTCTGATAAATAAAATAGAAAAATTGCCTCACTGGGTAAAGCTTTTAAGTGTGGCTGATATTAAACGGGCATTTGGCTCCCCTGAATTATTTAAGGCGAATAGCCAACTGTCATTGTTATTGCAGACAGGTATAAGTAGTGCAGACCTTCAGGGTTTTTTGGCTAAATGCGTAGAAGTGGAGGATGTCGTTGCTCACTATCAGCGTCATATTGCGGAAGCGCAAAAAGTTTTTACAATTCCCAAGGATTGGAAATTTACGGAATACAAATTTGACCACCTCGGTAAAGAATCGGTTATTGATGCTGTTTTGAATTGGAATTCAGAATCAGCCGATTTACTGGATGTTCTGGATGACATAGAAAAACTAGCTACAGATGTCACAAATGGAAGTGGCGTTAATATCTTTAACCAGTCCTACGATGAGGCTGTAAGTCTTTCACCAATTTTCACCTTTGCGAACGAATTAAAAGGAATTGAAGGGTGGCACTCATTATCAGTTTTAAAGGGGCTACAGGAAGCAACTGAGCTCATTTGCAAGTTGGAAGGAGAAGTAACCGAAAAAGAAGACCTTTTGCAGAAGTACGGCGTTCTTGAAGAAGACCTGGATAGGAAAAAACTACAACAGATTGAACAACGCTTCAGAGCAGGCTATCAGACGTGGCTGCGTCATTTTTCATCTCAATATAGGCAAGACTGCGCTGCAATTACGGGGTATTGCTCATTGGAAGCCCCAAAGAAACACGGAAAAATGAGAGGGTTGACGTTGGCTTTGTCAGAATCAGAACGTAGCAAGAAGTATCTTGATAAGTGCTTGCAAGAATTTGCAGCCAAGCATCTCAAAAAGTCACTGAGCAGGGGCGATCTCCAAACATTGAAAATTGCTTTACACGAATCAGTCAGGCTCATGGAAGAACGAGGCCTGCATGAATTGCCGATGGACTGCCGGCACATGATTGAGAAATGTCGCAAAAAAACTCTCTTGCCAGAATTAGCAGAGAAACTCGCAGCATTGCACTCGCTGGAAGAAAGTATTAAGGCGATTGTTCCGATAGCGAACGCGGGGAAAGCACCTTTAGTACAGCGCATCACATTCTTGCGTACTCTGAAGCAACAAGCTGAGGACGTTGTTTCCTTGTACACTAATGTTTCATTACATATTGAAGGTGAAAAACTTCCTACTGTCCTGTCCGAATTATTATCAGACGCATCTCAGTTACGAACACTTTTTGAGTTGAAAGAGCGCATCGAAGCGTTGGATTTCAGTCAAGAACTTGGCACTAAGGCACCAACTAGCGAACAAATCTTGGAGAAGCCCGATGCTGTCTTGAAGTACAAAGATTATGCTGCCAGCATCAACTGCACTTTTCCCTCGATGCAAAGCGTTGTTCAGGCAGAAGAATTTCAGGGTACTCTGCAATTGCTAGGAAAAGCATCCACGGAAGTAGCCAAAAAACTCTCTTCTATCAGCAATCTTCAGAAAATCCTGCGTGATTTATTCGCAAGCGATGAGGGCATGGAATTAATCGAAAAAATGACTTTCAGTGAATGTAGAAAGGTATTGGCTTCCATGCGTGACGATGCTGTTGGTCTGGATGAGTGGACAAGATACAAACGCGCCCTAGAACAGATTGAAGAGCGTGGCTTTCAGGACATCGTAAAAGAAATTGATGAACAGAATATCCAAGGCAATGAGTTGGTATCTTGTTACGTGAAAACGCTTTGGAACGCATGGCTTGAACAGCTGTATAGGGCAGATAAAGTCCTGAGTGAATTCGACCCAGTACTACACACGAAGTATATTGAAGAATTTAAGCGATTAGAGAAGCTTGTGCGAACATATAACGTCACACGTATATATCAAGCGCAGAAGCCAGCTATGCAAACAGCTATGACTGGAATGAGAAAGGAGGCTCAGCGTCTTATCAAAGAAAGTCAGAAGGAAAGGCACCCCCCTATTCGCAAAGTTCTCGGCTATACCGCGCCTCTAGTTCAGCAGTTAAAGCCCTGCTGGCTGATGAGTCCTCTTACACTCAGTTCATTCCTTCCCTATGAAAGCCTGCGTTTTGACGTGGTCATCTTTGATGAAGCATCACAAATCCGAGTGGAACATGCGCTAGGGGCAATTGCTCGTTCACGTCAGGTCGTTGTCATTGGTGACCCAAATCAGCTTCCCCCAACTTCATTCTTTGATACGGGTATCGAGGAAGAATCCGATGCAGAAGAAGATGCTGAAGGTGAAACAGTCGGAGAAAAAGCGGGATACGAAAGTCTTATCCAAGCTGCAGCTACAGTTCTGCCGCATAGCGACATGCTGCTTATGTATCACTACAGAAGTAAGCACGAAAAGCTGATAGCATTTTCCAATCACCACATTTACGACAGCAGACTGATTACCTTCCCTGCGCCCATTACTCACGATGTCAGCGTTGAGTTCGTGCATGTGGCAAATGGTATCTACGACGGAGGTAAAGACGGAACGCGACGAAATGACATTGAAGCTACTCATGTTGCTGAAATGTGCCTGGAACATGCCCGTACGTATGGTGCTAGTAAATCACTGGGCGTAATTGCTTTCAGCAAAGGGCAGGAAGTTGCTATCCGTGACGCCCTGAGTCTGAAGCTAAAAGAATCTCCTGAGTTTGCCGAAGTTCTTGACGAAAATAACCCTGACTTGCGCGGTTTTTTCATTAAAAATCTGGAATCAGTGCAGGGTGATGAGCGAGAAACAATCATATTGTCTATTTGTTATGGAAGAGACAAAAACGGCAATGTATTCAATCGTTTCGGCCCCATAAATCAATCGGGGGGCTACCGCCGATTAAACGTGGCAGTCACACGCGCCAGCGAAAAGATGTATTGCGTCAGTTCTATTCGCGCTGTGGATATTTCTCCTGCACAGAACAATAGGGGCGGCATTCTGCTTCAGAAGTACTTGGCATACGCTGAAGATGGTATTGAGACATTGCAGGGAAACCGAATTGGAAATGGTGAACCAGATGGCGAAGAAGAAAGTTCATTTGAGACAGAAGTAAAAAGGGCATTGCAGGGCAGGGGCTATGAAGTGAAGTCTCAGCATGGCGTTTCTGGTTTCAGAATTGACCTTGTTATCGTGCATCCTGATAATCCGAATATGTATATTTTGGCGGTGGAATGCGATGGAGCGACATATCACACAACAAAATCAGCCCGTGACCGCGATAGATTGCGCCAAGAGATTCTGATGAGACTCGGCTGGGAGGTATATCGAGTTTGGTCACAGCATTGGCTGTGGGCCAAAGAAGAAATCATCGAAGATATTGTAAAAACCGTGGAGAGCCAGCGAAGCAAAAAGCATGTTTCTAAATCACTATGATAACCGCTTCTGTATCGCGTTTGGAGAGACAGATACGGCCCCCAAGAAGAAAAAATACAAGAAACCAATTCGTTTGTGGCTTTGCTCTGGGAGCGCGGTGTAAGACATGAAAAAGAAAAGGGGCATCTTGCATCAGTCATGTTCTATACATTATGAAAAAATTCTTTAAAGCACTAACGAAGTTCCTGAATTTTAAAGGTTTTTGGCGAAAGGCTGTTTATCCGATGTTCCGGGAGAAAGTAATTCTTTTTGTGCTTCTTTTGCTCACAATTCTCTTTCTTAAGAGTTGCTCTGCTGAATATCTTGGATTCTTTGTCTGGATTGGTGAACATATGCCATCGATACAAGCTCCACAGATAAAGTGAGCTATGGAATGTTGCTGCAACAATGATTATCTAGGGAGGAAGGATTCAACCCCCGTATGACCGCTCCAGAGGCGGTTGCCTCACCCCGCCCCCGCAGCCTTCAAATACAACTTGATGAACTCTTTACATTCGGCATCACCCTCCGTCGTCGTACCGTGTCCACAGCCATTCTGCGCCGGATCCGGTTTGCCGCAGAGAACGCCATGGCAATGGTAGTACTCGCATTCATCGGGACTCGAAAGATGCACGGCCGTCGGGAAGCTTCTCTGCCGCGCATCGTTCTCTCCTTGGATCTCGGCCAACCGTGCCGCGATGCGGGCCTGGACATTACTCAGCTCCTGCTCCAGCTCCGCCTTCTCCGCCTCTCTCCTGGAAAGTAAGCCTTCGTAGTACTCCAAAGAAAATTCGATGGATACCTTTCGCTCGGCACGCAACGCATTGAGCGCTCCTTCAAACTGCGTCTTCGTCGCCTCGGGCGGAATGTAGGTGTCCACGTCCCGCAGGTCGCGCTCCAGGGGATTCATGCGCTCCCGGATTTTATTGATACCGTCTTGCACCACCTGAATCTCCGCGGGAAGTACTGCGGCTCTCTGCCGTAGCGAAATAAGCTCGGGGTCCGTATCGGGATTGATCGGCTCGCAATTCTGAATCGCGACGGGAATGCTTTCGCCATTCTGTCCGCCTGTCGACCCGATAGCATCGGTGAATTGGTCATCCCCACTCGGGGGATTGCAGGCCTTTTCGCGCGCGTCGAGAGCGTCCATAGCCGCCTTGAAAGCGGCCTTGAGTGCCTGCGTGTTCTGCGTAAACGTATTCTGGATGGTTGCGACGGAGGCATCGTACGCATCGAAGCACGCTTTCGTATCGGAATCTTCATAGGGAACGTCGGCGGGCGGAGGATTGGCCGCGCGGCACCGGTCGAGAGCATCTTTCGCGCTCTTATAGGTATTGTATGCATCCTCGCGTTTCGCGAAATACGTCTGGAACTCGGCGTAGGGCGCGTCGTTCGGAGGAGACGAAATGCCGTTGAAACCGGCGACTGCTGCATCGCGCGCATTCTGTAGATCCTCACACGGATCCTCGGGCTCCGCGCGGAGGCAACGACTCAGGGCGTCATCTGCGTCCGCCTTCTCGCCGGCATACACCTGAACACTCGCATTCACTCCCGCGTCATAGGTCGTCTGCAGACTGGCGCGAGCTGCAGGGATGTCCTCGCACTTCACCTTCCCCGCATCGAAACTTTGCAGCACCAGCAAAGACCCAGCTACGAGTGCTGCGGCAACCGCGGTGCCGCCGACGAGTGCAGATGTACGAGGCATACCGGAAACACTAGCGTAACCGGAAGGCGTCGATCAACTGGTGAAAGCCCTGTACCAGTCGCGTTTGTCCGTTATCAGTGATCAGAGATTATCGCTGCATATGAGGAACTATCTGCGCTCCGGTACAGGGCATGAACCTGAGCGCCGCAGGGCGAATGGTTCATTATTCTTGTCCAATGACCGGTTCTCCCAAGCTTTCTCTGATTCTTTTGAGTAAGGGAACTGAAACAGAACCACTGGTTTTCACAGAAGACTCGCGGAAAGGACGATGTGGAACAGTGGAATCCACTTCGCCGTGATTGTGCTGAGAGAGTCTTCTTTGCAGATCATTTGTTGACCCTTTATAAAGCCAATCATGATTTTTCAGGCTTTGGAGGACGTGAAAATACCACATTGGTTTTTGATAACATCAAAGGGACTTCTCAATGTTAAGAGAAGAGTGCACTCCGTTTCGTGAGTAGCTGGCCACGTCGCTTCTCGGTGAGGGTGGCTGGCCACGTCGCTTCACGGTGAGGGTGGCTGGCTACGTCGCTCGCGAGCGACGTGGCTGGGGAGGAGGGATTCGAACCCCCGTATGACCGCTCCAGAGGCGGTTGCCTTACCACTTGGCGACTCCCCAATAGAGGATTCAAATGATTCGGAAGAACCAGGCGATTCCTTGCCACATAGGATCGTGAATTCTGAGCTTTTTCGCAAGGAATTTCTGGTTTTACAGGAAATTTCACCAGCGTAATCACATTTCGATGTAAGACCGCCCCTGCGTTCTCGTCTTTACCCCTGTCCGAAGAACCTCTGGATCGGATGATTCTTCCCCCAACTTCCTATGGATTACCCAACAATCTTTCCCCGGCGTCACAAAGTGACCGCTGCAATCGCTGCGGGCGCGATGGCGTTTGCCAGCGTCAGTACACTCGCAATTGCGCAGTCTCCCATGACGCATTACCTCGATGTGGAGGCCGGTGCATGGTACGAAGAGGCCGCATCGGCGCTTCTTGATTCCGGTGCGCTCGATGAAACAGAATTGCGCCTCCGACCCAACGCTCTCGCGACGCGTGCCGAAGTGATGAAGCTTCTGGTAAATGTTTCCGGCAGAAACATGATTATGCCACCCATTGCCAGCTTCAATGATGTTTCGAAGACGGCATGGTACTACACATATGTGGAAACTGCGGCGGATGCCGGATGGGTCCGTGGCGATCGTAACTGTTACAAGAATACTCGCCCCTGCACGGCACGTCCGGGTGACGGGGTGAACAGAGCAGAGATGGCTGCGCTTCTCCAGCGTGCCTTTTCGCTCACCTATGAAAACACCGCTCCGATATTTTCCGATAATGCCATCAGTGCATGGTATTTCACTCCTGTGCAGACCGCGGCAGACCACTGCATCTTGCAGGGTGATAGCGGCACGGGCAACGTGCGTCCCAGTGCTTTCATGAACCGCGCAGAAATGGTGGTCATGTTCCACCGCGCTTCTGAGGATCAGGAATATGGCACGGACTGCGGCGTAACCGGAGAGGCAGATCCGGAAATCCGTTCGGCAGCAGCTTCTACCCTCAGGCGCGTACGTCTGAACTTCAGTGCCGATCTCAATAGGGGTATTGCCGACGATGCGTCGCGCTACGATGTGGTGCGGGCTACGGGTGGTGGAAGCATCGAAGTCTCAGAAGCAGTCATTATCGACGACCGTACCGTGGATCTCTTGCTCAGAAATGATGTCATCGAAGGAGTGACCTACCATGTGAAAGCAACGAATATGCAGACGGCTGCAGGAGTGACCTTCAGCGATTCCGCGACGTTTAATTTCACGACGGTCAACGTCAGTCCGGGCATTGATGAAGTTACTATTCGCACGGCGAGCACGATCAGAGTGCAGTTTGCGACCGATGTGGATGCGTCCCGGGCGGATGATACTGTCCGGTACGAAGTAGAGCGCCTGGGCAGCAGCGGCGGCATGATCGGCGTCGCAAGTGCAGGGCTCATCGATGACCGTACGGTTGATCTTGAGCTTGCCACCTCCCTCCAGTCACAGGTGAACTACCGTCTGACCGTTATCGACCTGCGGACGGAAAGCGGCGAAAACTTCACTGATAACGCCAGTTTCATCATGGAAGCTGGTGTACCGGATCTCGTCAGTATCACTGTCCTTTCCTCCACACGCATCGAGCTACACTTCAATGTGGATCTCGATGAATCGATTGCTGAAGACCGCTTTGCCTACCGCGTACGCGGTCCTGATGGTGACATTGCCGTCGGTCGCGCGACGCTCGTGGATGACCGCAGGGTAGAGCTGACGCTCGATTCGTCGCTCCAGACCCAGCAGGAGTATGACGTCACCGTTACCGACCTTATAACGAGCGGTGATGTGGAATTCAGTGACACCCGCAGCTTCGTCTACGGTGCTTCGGACAAGGCCTTCACGGCCACGCTCCTCGGCATTCGCGAAGTGCCTGCGATCGTTACCGCGGCCTCCGGCACAGGAAGCTTCGTGCTCACCTCTACAGGACTCCGCTATGACATCACCCTGAGGAATATCAGCGGATCGCTCATCACGGGTGCGCACTTCCATCCGGGAGCGGCCGGTGTGGAAGGCTCTGCCATCGAGACGATCACCTTCAGCGGCCTTCATGCGACGGGTACCTGGGAAGGCCTCACGGCATCCGAGCGTGACATGATCCTGGACGGCAATATCTATGTGAACGTCCATACCGTAGCGTATCCCGACGGTGAAATCCGCGGGCAGGTTACGGCACAGTAAGGTTCATCATCAAAACCATGTCGCCCTTCGACAAGCCTGTCCTGAGCTTGTCGAAGGGCTCAGGGTGACATGGTTTTTTGTATTTCAAATATGACAACTCCCCAACCCCCGCTTCATCAGATACTTCTGATGATATTCCTCTGCAGGATAAAATGTTCCTACGTCCACGATCTGCGTCACGATCGGTCTTACAAACTTCTTGGCTTTATCAAGGGCTGATTTCGAATTCTCTGCGGCTGCTTTCTGCTCGGCGGAATGTGCAAAGATTGCCGAACGATACTGCGATCCCACATCCGGGCCCTGCATATTGAGTGTGGTGGGGTTGTGGGATTGCCAGAAGATTGCGAGGAGCTTTTCGTAGGAAATCTTTGCGGGATCAAACGTCACCTGGACGACTTCCGCGTGACCCGTCTCATCGGTGCAGACGTCCTGGTAGGTCGGGTTTCTCATCGTCCCACCCATATACCCTACCTGCGTATCGATGACGCCCAGAGTCGTTCGGAAAGTCTCCTCTACTCCCCAGAAGCAGCCGGCTCCGAAGGTGGCGATTTCGGTTTTCATCAGAGTTCCATTGTATCATGGAGGCATGCTTCGTACCCTCCGGATGATTGGCGGCGCAGTGCTTGTGCTCCTTGGCCTTGCTGCGCTCTTTACGCCCCTTACGCCCGGCTCCTGGCTTGCACTGATCGGCCTCGAACTTTTGGGGTTTGGATTTATCATTCCGAAGAAGGTACGTACGATGTGGAAGAAGAGCTGGATCCCGGGTCCGCCGAAGCAGTTGCCCCCTAAAAAAGAAGATAAGGATCCCCCAGTTTCCTCGTAACTCTCAATTCCCATGCTTCCCCTTCGCGACCACGAACGCTCTGAACGCTTCCCGGTTGTGACGATCAGCATCATCGTGCTGAACGTCCTTGCGTTCATCGTGGAATATACCGCGCCCGATCTTGATGTGTTTATTCAGACATGGGCGCTGGTTCCATCCACATTGAATCCGGTCACCTTCCTGACCTCGATGTTCCTCCACGGCGGCATCGCGCATATTGGTTTCAATATGTGGTATCTGTGGATCTTCGGCGACAATGTCGAAGGGCGCCTCGGCCATGTATGGTTTCTCCTTTTTTATCTTGCTGCAGGGCTCGCTGCAATTGCGGCGGAACTTCCAGGCATGCTCGGAAGCGATATCCCGATGCTTGGTGCCTCCGGTGCAATCGCCGGCGTTCTCGGTATGTACCTCGCGTTCTTCCCGCATCACCGCGTGGATGCATTGATCCCCGACTTCTTCGGTTTCTGGCGCATGGCGACGATCCCGGCGTCGCTGGTGCTCGGGTTCTGGTTCGTCTTACAGATCTTCAGCGGGGTCGGGTCCATCGGGGTGGAGGGAGGGGGAGTGGCGTGGTTCGCGCATATAGGAGGGTTTGTATTCGGGTGGATCGTCGGAAAAATAGTCCATGCTTCACAGCGCCGCAGCAAAATCATGTTGGGTGCGTAATAGTGGCCGGTTTTCGCGTCCTTATTCCAGTGCTGCCTTACTCGCACTCAGTTCCGCAAGCTCCGCGGTGATATTGGCTTGTCTTGTCTGGTTATACATCAGAGTGATGTCATCAAGAATCTCGGTCGCATTGTCCGTGGCGTTATGCATCGCGAACATGCGGGCGGAGTGTTCGGATGCGACAGACTCCAGCACCGCCTGGTAGACCTGGATTTCCGTGAGCTGCGGGAGGATCACATCGAGCACTTCCTCGGGGGTCGGAAGAAGAGGTAGTCGTCCAC
>Ga0209542_10012540_pt1 | contig 14792 bp, 14 predicted proteins | sample RifCSPhighO2_01_FD_184028 | JGI IMG/M metagenome (GOLD analysis project Ga0209542, IMG submission 184028) | Soil microbial communities from Rifle, Colorado - Rifle CSP2_plank highO2_0.1 (SPAdes) (version 2) | ecosystem: Environmental > Terrestrial > Deep subsurface > Rock core/Sediment ...
TCATAAAGAAAAAGGCCCGCCCTTTTTAAAAGGGCGGGCCTTTTTTGTATTATGGATTTTTTACTGTATTTGAAAAAAGATATCGTCGCAGTCGTAGTCATTGATTCCGTCCGGGTCAGTTTTTGTAGGTCCTGCGGATAAAACAGCAATAAATTCCGGTATCGCAGGGTATTTTTCACCCGCCGGCTTTGCGGCGCAAGCTGAATATTCATGGTAATCGGGATCAAAAATATAAGAATTTCCCCACGGATCGGTGGCAGTCGGAGCGTATGGTCCTTTCCAGCTTGCGACATCTCCGGCTACCCATTCGCAGCCATCTCCATTATCATTTACTGTTATTACTTGACTGATGCCTGCTTGTGCGTTATTAAGCAACACTTCAGGATTACTTACCGTTGCGGGTGGACACCCATTGGGCCACTTACCTGTGTCATCTTCAAGAAGAGCGATAGCGTTGCGCAACGACTTAAGATCGGATTTCACTCTTGCAACGTTTGCTTTCGACCGCGCCGTATTTAACGAAGCAAGAACCGTTGATGCCAAGATGCCGATAATCGCGATAACAACTAAAAGCTCAATGAGTGTGAACCCCGTACAAAAGTCTCCGGCACCCCGCTTTAAATGCCTTAAAGTATTCCTACTTTTGAAAAAGTTACTTTCGTACGGGGTGAATCCGGTTCGTGTTATTTTCGAATTCATTATATAGATATTATACCGCACAATATGGATTATTCTCATGTTGATACGAAAACACTCCATGTTTTAACAAGGAGTGTTTTAAACTGAGAGACTTGGTATTTTTATTGTATTTTCTTGAACACATCGGGGCGATCCAGTCCCTCCACAATGATTTCCCCTAAGGCGCCCTTATCTATGGCTCGCGAGAGACTATGGTCCACCATGAGATATTTGCCGGGAACATCAAAGATTGTTTCAATCATTGCCGAGCCGCCCGGCGGTACGATGGTTGTTTGTACATTTCTGTGAGGAGGGGAGATGATGTCGCCCTCGGGGTAGAGCCGATCAAAAATCCCGCCAATGATATGGAAGTTTGAAGCGATGTGCGTTCCAACACCAAAGAAAATTCTCACCGTTTCCCCGGCTTTTACCTTGATCGCATTTTCACCCGCAACACCGCCAACACGACCGTTGAATACAAAATATTCAGGGCGTTCATTCTTGAGTTTTTCCGGATCAAGCGCTTGATGACCCTTTTGGCCGAATACTCCTTGTGTGTACATATCCGCCTGCATCACATAAAATTCTTTGTCCACGGGGCGTAATCCCTCTTTCGGCTCAACCAATATCATGCCGTACATTCCGTTGGCGATGTGTGTCGGGATATGAGGGCTTGCACAATGGTAAATAAAAAGACCGGCGCGTCGCGCTTTAAATTGAAACACCGTCGTTTCATCCGGCTTTGTTTTTGAAAGCATTGCGCCTCCGCCGGGGCCCATTACAGAATGAAGATCTATTGAGTGCTCGCCGTGTCCCTCTGCCATATGCGCCGCTTCCTCTGCAGACACCGCATGTCCATCTCCTGCGTTCATCGGCATTTCATTGGTACCACTATCGTGTCCAGTGTCTGCTTCTGCTACTGCGACTGGGAAATTATCAATAGAGAACGAATGGGGAAAATCTTGAGAAGCGTGACTTCCATTGTCGGCATGAACATGTGCGAGCCGCACTTCCACAGTGTCACCTTCTTTAACACGAATGAATGGTCCGGGAACGGTGCCGTTGTATGTCCAATATTCATATGTTGTTCCAGGCGCAAGTTCTGCCACAACCTGCCGCGCCTCGAGATTGACCACAACCTTTGCATTTTCTTTACGTGTTATGGGGGCGGGGATATTGTCGGCTTTTCTGCTGATGTCATCAATACCTACGGGCTGTGCTGGCGGGAGGGAATTTGCGTTTTTATTTTTATTGATACTATAAATAATTCCACCGCCCACGATAACCAGTACAATGATTCCAACAATAATTGATTTATTATTCATACTTACTTTTTTAAAGAACTGCTATTAATGATAACTATTTTAATCCCACCTAGTGCTCTCAAAGTTTTCCCCTAAGCGCACTTTCCAAAATATCGATCTTTTGCTCCGAGAGACGGTGCTTGCCGATATTTTGTTTAAGCCATGCGATTCCATTATCGATTTCTTTCGTGGTAATTCCGCTTCCACTGGTCCCGTCATTGTCAAAATCGGCGTGGAATACTTCTTCCGCTTCGGTGATATCGTGCGGATGAAATCCTTTTGACATGAGAATACTGCGTACCTTCTGGAACTCTTTTTTGGTGACCCTTGGTTTTGGTGAATCAAAAAATAAACCCATAGTGTTGTTACGCAACGGTGTGTTATATTTCCGTCGCGGATACTCATTTAGTATAGCAACCACAAGGATTTTTAACAAAATTATAGCTAGATATCTGTTGATAACTGGGCACAGCTATCACAGGATTGACTTTTTTTCATTCTCGTGTATTCTTACAAAATCGTAGGTTTTCTCCGTTGGTAGAGCAATGTTAAAAATTCTCTGGCCGTGGACACAAGACTCAGTATATGAGTATCTTGGACACCTAAAATTAATTAGACGGAAGAGGTCGTCCTACAGAAAATTAGATACAACAGAATACTACATGGCAAAAAAGTTATTTGTGGGAGGTCTTTCATTCGGAACGAGTGAAGACACCCTTCGAAGCACTTTCGCTCAGGCTGGTACCGTTACGTCTGCTGCTATTATCATCGACAGAATGTCCGGGAGATCAAAGGGATTTGGTTTCGTGGAGATGGAAAACGATGCTGAAGCGGACAAGGCGATTGAAATGTTCAATGGTACTGAACTTGAAGGACGCGCGCTCACCGTAAATGAAGCACGCCCCCGAGAGGAACGCCCACAGCGAGGAGGTTTCGGTGGAGGTGGAGGCCGAGGACGAAGAGATTTCTAAGGAAATTTCTCTGAATCGAACTCAAACTCTAAAAACAAAAACCCGTCCCTTTATTGGGGCGGGTTTTTGTGTAGGCGTATAAAATACTATTTGTAGGTGATATAATTATTTAAATGAGAACGAACACAAAATTTACATTAGTCGCAGTACTTATCATCCTTATCGCGCTTGCGGGGTTTTATGCGATAAAAATAAATACTGCCATCGCGCCGATAGACGGCGAACACACTGCGAGCATCACCACCGAAACATCTTCTCCTTTGGTGCGGCTCACCACACCACGGCCAAATGCCGAAATAACGAGCCCGCTTGTGGTGACAGGGGAGGCAAGGGGGAATTGGTATTTTGAGGCGTCATTTCCTGTCCGCCTTCTGGATGGCAATGGCAAAGAAATTGCCCTTGTACCTGCGCAGGCACAAGGGGATTGGATGACCACGGATTTTGTGCTATTCCGCGCGGAGCTTACGTTTATTACTCCAAATACAAAAGAGGGGACACTCGTACTTGAAAAAGACAACCCGTCAGGGCTTTCGGAGAATGCGGATGAAGTGAGAATTCCTATACGATTTAAAACGGCGGAAAAAATTTCTTCCGGAATTCATGCAGTGGTCACTATCGGTCCTACGTGTCCCGTGATGCGCATCCCCCCGGATCCTCAATGCGCGGACAGGCCATATAAGGCGGATTTTAAAATTACCAAAAAGAATTCATTATTTCCCAAAACAGTTTCCTCGGGAAGCGATGGCATATTGAATGCTGAACTTTCTCCCGGAGAATATGTTATCTCCTCATTAGGAAAAAATATGATGCCAAGCCTTAGTCCTGTAGAGTTTATGGTGACGGAGGGGAAAATCACAGAACTCACACTCCAGTTTGATTCCGGGATTCGGTAATGGTCTCTGACTCAAAAATCACATGAACACATAACGCACATCGTTGTTTCTTGTGGCAAATTTAGGTGCGGAAGTTTCGCGGATTATTTCTTCGGTGGAACATTCCGACAATAAAGAAACATGCGACGCACTCGATCGAACTTTGCGCATATTAAACTAGGTTAAAAGCTTACCGTGGATGAGACTCCCCACGTCGTCGAACTTGATGCGCTTGCGGGAGCGCCCCGTTCGCTTACCGTATGTGTTTTATGGCAAGTCGCCATCTATCGGCACCCCCATAGATGGTCTGCAGTATAGTGAAGTTGCTACGGTCCAGATAGTGTAAAATCATTAGTGATTGTGGATGCAAAATTTAAAGCTATAGCTTTAAATTTTGCATCCTATTGTTTTGACACCATATTTATGCATCCACAATTCTGCACCTTATCTACACCCAATAATCGTGTGCGGTGTATGTATCTATACGCATCTAATAATAGGATGCGTATTTTGTATCTTTCGCAATATAGACAAGACACAATACCCCCTGATTCACCACGATGACGTATTATTTTTTCAGAGGGAGGTGGAAATACTTGCGGAGAAGGGCATCGTTTTCAAGGTAGTCAGCAATAATGTATCGCACACTTCTTCCTATAAGGACATCGGTTTTAAGAAGAGCGATAAGCTCATTGCACTCATAAGGGAATACCCACACGCTATCTTGAAATCGTACAAACCCGAACCCCCTAAGCTCCTCCCGAATCCTCTCCCGTGTCATTTTTCTCTTCTCGCTTACGTCAAACATCACGATGCGCCACTTGCCATCCCAGCTTTTTCTTTTTGGTATTTTATGAACTCCCGCACGCAAAAGCACGCGTTCCCCCAACGGGGTCACTTCAAGTATTTTTTCTCCACTATCCATACGAACCGCGATCAATTTTTTCTTGATAAGTCTCTCGATCACGCTCTCGACATAGCGGGGCGATCGATATCGCTTATTTTTTGAATTGAACATCTGGAGCACCTGTAGGGCATTGGGCGCAAGAATGGCAATACTCACTACGCCGGCAAGTAAGAGTGTGCGCAGTATAATACGTTGCGCGTTTTGATATTTACTTTTTGACTTCTTTTGTGTGTCCATATGGTTTTATATATGCAGTATGCATGAAAAATATCAGGGAAGCAAATTTCACCGCCATAGCAGTGAAATTTGCTTCCCACTCCACACATACAATCACCTATGTACTATTGGCAAAGAAAACACTTACCATAAAGGCATATACACAAAAATTGCAAAAAAGAAAACTCTTACCACAAAGGCATATATACAAAAATTGCGCAAATAGGGCTAGCGCAAAATTCAAAGCTATAGCTTTGAATTTTGCATCCTGTTTGCCCCCTATATACACCCAGAATTTTGCGCCATTAATATTGTAGGATATAAGATATCTCCAGTTTTGAGATATTGGAGATATCTATTGTGGAGGGGTTTACGCGCGGGGGATTTTGTTTCGTTATAAATAGTTATACCCGAATATGCACAGCTTGTGCACATGTTATGCACTGAAATAGGGCTTGTGAAAAAATAAATGGTTGTCTTTCCGTATACGGAGGCATATCATAAGGTTTGGTTAAATTAAATATTAATTAATGGCTGTTTGATAAAACAACCAAAACCCAGATTTCAGTTTACGTAACAACGCGAATTGGAATTTGGGTTTTGTTATTTATGCCCGCAGGCTACCGCGGATGTAAAAAAATATAACCCGGTCGATCGTTTGAAAGACCATTTGTCGAGTAGTAGCAAGTCCCCACACCAATGCTGTCATCGCCTTAGTATTTTGCCAACAATTCTCAAAAAAGATTTTTGGCACTGATTCTAAAATGACGATGTTGTGAATTTTAACAGCGAAATAATGACAGCATTGGTGTGGGGATAAGCCCCATACCATACGGTATGGAGAAATCAACACCGTGCGGTATGGAGCTACGCGGTATCGAGAGACAAGTGGAGTTGGGATAAAGCGGTGCAAAATTTAAAGCTATAGCAATAAATTTTGCACCCATCGTTTTTAAGAAATAATTAACAAAATAATAAAAATTCACCCCTGTCTTTTTAGTTTTTATGAACTTTGAAAATTTGGAGGCAAGGCCTCCAAATAACTAGAGTTTAGATAGTCTACATAGGGTACCCCTATGTAGACTACGAAGATTAAAGGGCGGGGGGAAAAATAAATAATGAAAAAAATATTACTTAGCGTTGCAACTCTTGCGGCTGTCGGCGCAATCGTCGCAGGCGGAACCGTTGCGTTCTACGGTGATGTTGAAACATCAACGGGAAACACGTTTACCGCAGGCTCAATTGAGCTCAAGGTGGACAGCACATCTCACTATAATGGGATGATCTGTGAGGGTGGAGCTGGATGGCAGCCGGAAGAAGGCACAGAGCAACCATATTATCCGGAACAAGGAAGTCCTTGCGATGGAACATGGTCTGAATCAAATCTTACGGATGGTGTTCAGAAATTCTTTAACTTCTCGGACTTGAAGCCAGGGGACTATGGAGAGGACACGATTTCACTTCATGTGTATGACAATGATGCATGGGGACAGTTTGTGATAACTCCAACATCAGATTCAGACAACACCTGTACCGGTCCTGAACAAGACGCAGAAGATGCAAATGAAACTCTCTGTGGAGAGGGGGAAGATGGTGAGATGGATGAGAATCTATATTTCACCGGATGGCTTGATCAAGGATCAACTCCTGGATTCCAGTGCGGTAATCCTAATTCTACGTCATGTAACGATATCTACGAAGGTGACAATGTTTACCAAGAGCGATATGAAGGTACCTTCTGGGATAACGAGACAATTGGTGATCTTACGCACAACATAGGAGATGTCCTTGCTGGCGCGTATGGTCGCTACTGTGCAGATAATCCGAGCGCAAGCGCAGATGGTCATAATGACTATGGTATTTGCCATGGTCTTGCAGCAGACGGAAGAATGGTTGGAAGTACAACTTACTATTTTGGTCTTGCATGGGATTTGCCATTAGAAACAGGAAACGAGGTTCAGTCAGATGAATACATTGCTGATCTTACATTTGAGGTCGAACAGCACAGAAACAACCCAAATCCTTTCGGTGACGAGTAGCCGGTTGTTGCTGAATTAAAATTACTTAACGATCGATTAAAATTATGAAAAAAATATTACTAAGCATAGCAACTCTCGGTATCGTCGGTGCTGTGGTGATCGGTGGAACAACCGCTATTTTCTCTGATACGGAAGTGTCAACGGGAAACACGTTTACTGCCGGCGCTATTGACCTTCAGATCGATAACGAAAGTTACTACAACGGTGAATTCAATCAGGAGACTAGTTGGATTCAGAAGGACCTTGTAGAGGGGGACTGGTTCTTCCATTTTGAGGACCTAAAGCCGGGAGACTGGGGGGAGGACACCATCTCACTTCACGTTAACAACAACGATTCATATCTTTGTGCAGACGTGACTCTTACCAGCAATCAAGACAATGGTTCAACAGAGCCTGAATTGAACGATGAAGATCCATACACCGCAGGTGAAGGAGAACTCGCCGACAACGTTCACTTCATTTGGTGGGCTGATGACGGCGACAACGTTCTTGAGAGCGATGAAGAGTTGCTTCCAGCAGGAACATTGGGTGCATTAGGTATTGGTCAAACCGCAACCGTTCCGCTCGCGGACGCCAATGGAAACATTTGGCCGGAAGATGAAGACGGCCCGCTTCCCGGTGACTCAACTCGCTACATTGGCAAGGCATGGTGCTTTGGAGCTCTAGATGTAAATGCCAGCACATACGCGCAAGATTCTGATAGCGGCCCTGACGTGCGCCCAATCGTTTGCGATGGTTCACAAGAGGATAACTCTACGCAGACCGACAGCATGACAGCTGATATCAGCTTCCGTGCGGTACAGTCACGACACAACGAACAGTTTGTGTGTAAACCAGAAACACAGCCAACAACGGCAACGTTGACAGTTGATAAGGTGATTACCATAACCGACCCCAATCAACCACCCGTATCGATAAATGATTTCGATCTGTTTATTGATGACGGAGGCGGTCCAGTACAGGTGTTTGATGAGATCGCAGTAACCGGTCTTAATCCGGATGATTACACTGTTACTGAAACATACACGGGGGGCGATGGCCGCACCTTCGATGCAACGTTCGGCATTAATTGTGTTGACCAAGGCACTTTTGGCACAGTAACACTTGCCGCAGGTGATAACTTGACGTGCAGAATCATCAACGTCGAAACTACCGACTAGGTTCAGAGGTAATCGTTAATGTCTTCTAACGAAATCTGAAGCTTTTCTCTCTCGCTCTTGATGAAGCAATCATCTAATTGGTGCGAGCGCCTTAAGGGCGGGAGGAAAAAGGCTTTATGTAAAGCCTTATAATGAAGGGTACTTACTAGAAAAATAGCGTTCTTTGAATTATGAAAATCGTGTTAAAAACAACCTACTATATATTGATGTTTTTTATTACGGTGCTTGCACTGCTCCTCGTTATCTCAATACTTCCCATCCCAGGGAACATTGAAACGAAGATAGTTCTATCCGGCTCAATGGAGCCGGAAATAAGAACAGGCAGTGTTGTCGTGATAAAGAAGATTGATACATACGAAATTGGCGACATCGTCACGTTCGGAGAAGATACGAAAGAGAATGTTCCCACTACCCACCGTATCATTGAGGCACGGCTTCAGGATGGAAAGCCGGTGTACGCAACGAAAGGTGATGCGAACGAAGATGTCGATACACGAGAGGTGCGCGCGGAAGATGTGATTGGGAAAGTCTTTCTTGATATCCCATTCTTTGGATACGCGCTTGCATTCGCTAAGAAACCAATGGGGTTTACGCTGCTTATCATAATTCCGGCGCTTATCATAATGTTCGATGAAGGCAAGAAGATTTATTTGGAAATTAGACGGATGAAAAAGAAAAAAGAAGAGGAAGAAAAGGCAATAGTGCAATAAACAAAAAATGGCAAAAACCGGAACAACAACTAAAAAAAGAGGAGAGCTCGTTATTGATATTTATCCTCCAAAAGCGAAACGAAAATTGCGGCGCTCCAATACTGTACTCACCACTTCAAATAATCTATTCTTTTTGCGCCGTGCGCGCGGAGTCGCGTTTCTTTTGATGGTGACCTTAAATGCCGCTTTCATAAACGGCGTAGGAACCACTGCGGCATATTATTTTGATAATGAGACCAGTCAGAACGTACTTGCCGCCGGAAGTGTTGATTTTGTACTTGAGGGGACACCGTGGAATCTTCCCGCAGCGGTTAATTTGATGACGGGCACAACGACAACCCGCATGATCAAAGTCATTCCCGAGGCAGATTCAAATCCATTCTGGTATCACGCCTCCTCGACTAATTTCGGGATTGACTTGGATTTCTGCGCTACACTCTCGCTTAATTCATTCTTGGAAGGCGTGGCAAATTATTCCGGTCCGCTTGCCGACTTCCTTTCACCCGCGACAACCACCCTTGATGACTGGCAATTTGACATTACGACCAGCGTAAATTCATATAACAAAGTTTGCACATTTGATTTTGATTTCAACGCGTGGCAAGAGCGGCACAACCTTCCGGGATTTCAGGAGATGGGGTACAACGATACCGAGACGGAAACAAACAGAGTAGCATCAAAAGGTTTCAGGTTGAATAAAATTTACTATGATGTGGAAGACGGCAGTGATGACCCTCCGCCGAACGAATGCCCCGCACTCTCAATGGGATACTGGGCAAATAATGAGGGGTGCAGCGGCGGAACTGGTTCTGCTGATTGGAATGATGAGGTGAATACGTTAAGTACGACATACTCAAGCGTATTCTCGGGAACTACGGGACCGGGTATGTGCGAGGCTCTTTGGATTTCCAACTGTCCCGGAGACGGTACTAAGGCCGATAAACTTTGCAAAGCAAACGCGCAGCTTCTCACGAACGAAATGAATGTCGTTTCAGGAAAACTTGACCCGAATGCCATCATCGCCGGTGCGGATGACGGAAACAGCGCGTTTGATAGCTTGGGACTCACATCGCTTTCCACCATAAGCGAAGCGCTTACTGCCGTTGAAGCTATACTTGCAAGCGCAACCTCGACAAGCTCAAAGATAACCAAAGCGTCATATGTCGCGGAACGCATTTACTCGTTTTACGAAGAAGAGAATCTCAACGCGCCCTACTGCGTCTATTCCGGACCGTCTGCGTTAAGTCTTTCTCGCGGTGCGGAGAAAAGCAATGAATGGGTGGAGGTGTACAACCAGACCGATACCGCCCTTGATATTTCGGGTTGGAGCATTTGTGATAACACTTCTTGCGACACGATTCCCACTATTGACCCGATTCCCTCACTTGGATACGGACTTATAACCGCATCCAGCACGACCGCAATGTTTTGGAATTTCCCCCCGACAATGCCCGTCGCCATTCTTCCCGATGGAAGCATTGGAAACGGGTTGAGTAATGATAATGAGATGCTTCTTTTGAAGCGCCCTGACGGCGTGATTATGGACCAGATGAACTATGGACCGAATCCCGACACCGGATGGAACAATTACAACAGCGATATTTGGGATCCCGGCGCGATCGATGTCGCCGAAGGAAACACGCTTGCACGCAATCCTTCAGGATATGACACCGACCAGCCGAGTGATTGGGTAGAGCTTGGAGTTCCCGTGGTTAATCTTATTTACCCCGGTCCTTACAGTTCGGAAACTTGGTATTGGTCATCAACATATGACATACAATGGACCGCAACCAACCCTAACGGTCCCGATTCGGCGCTTACTATTGACCTCTACCTCATCAAAGATATTGATGATACCGAAACCATCACACCATCAGATACGATAACGCCGATTGTTTTGGGAACTCTCAATGACGGACATTATGATTTCACGGTACCATCGGGATTTACGGGACATATTTGGATTAAAATCGTAGTGACGGGACCGGAGAATCCAATGCTGAATGATTTGATGACTTCAGCAAAAATTTGGGATCCTATTCCGCCTACATTGAGCGCGGAAGAAATCGCGGCGGCTCTTGCGGAAGAAGAGGAAGAGCTTCTTGATGCGGAAACCGTGGGTGAGACAACCGTTGACACTGAAGTACTTGTTGAGGTGGTGAGCGACGCACTGGAAACATCTATCACAACGGAAGTCACAGAAGAAACAGAAACATCCGCGGCGGTTGAGGAAAATGTTCTTGAGGCTACGTCTCCGGAAATTGGAGATACTGTGGATACTGTGCCAACCGAAGAAGCATCAAGCGAAGTATCGCCAGCCGAGGCCGTAGAAGAAACAACCGAAGAGCCGATTTTGGAAGAAGTAAGTGCGCCAGCAGACGAAGGGGGAGCAGCGGTGGAGGTCATTGAAACAATATCGACGCTTGATGAGGTCAGGGAAGAAAATACAGAAGAGATTATGGACTTTGACCTTCTCCGAAGAGAAGAGGAAGAACCTGTTGTCCCAATTTCAGTTGAGGAGGGTGATGGAGATGAGGCGACAGGTGAAGCAGAAGAGCTTAGCATTGAAGAAACCCCCGTGGAAGAAAATATTTTGGAGGGTGAAGATGGGGAAGTAGTTGTTACAGCCGAAGAAACCACTTCTGAAGCAGAAGAGACGGCGGTAGAAGAGCCAGCACCTGCGGCAGAGCCAACCGTTGAGGTGGTACCGGAGCCACAGGCTCCCGAGCCTGCGGTGGAAGAATCCGCTCCGGAACCTGCGCCCGAACCAACGCCTACTCCGGAACCCGTAGCAATAGAATAATATGATGAATAAATTATTTACAATTAAAAAGGGAATTGTCATCGCAATCACACTCGCGACAGTGCTACCCTGTGCCGTATTCGCGCAAACTCCTCCGGAAAATCTCATTATTGAGTTTCAATCGCAACCACTATTCCAAGAACTCAATTTCCTACCTGGTGATTCCGTCACACGATGGGTCAAGGTGACCAACAACACTCCCGGTGCGGAAGATATTATTGTGGATGCGATAAATGTCTCTGACCCGGATAATTTAGGAAGCGCATTTTCAATTCTTATACAAGAAGGTGCAACCGCTGTTTACTCGGGAACGCTTGCGGAACTATTTTCTGCCGGTGAAGTTTTACTTTCTAATGTTTCGGGAGACGGGGGACAGGCGCAATATTTTTTTACCGCGCAATTCTTAGGACCATCAGGAGATGAGTTTCAGGAGAAAACACTCGGATTTGATCTTCTTGTTGGATTTAGTGGTGGTACTATTGACGGTCCTGGTGAACAACCCATCACCATTGTCACTACAAGTATCGGAGGAGAGGGTGGCGGCGGAGGTGGCGGAGGAGGCAATGGCCCGCCAACTTCAAACGGACTCACTATATATAATGAAACTGCTATTACGGGAAGTTCTCCTGATACGGTTGGCGCAGTTGTTGCATGGGATACCAATTATAATTCAACAAGCCGGGTGATATATGGCACCGTGGCGGGGGTGTTTGATTATAATTCTCCGCCTAATTACGGTTATCCGTTTTCAACTCCCGAATTCGATACTCCCGCTATCACGAATGGCGTTACTCACCACATCGTGACCCTTACCGGACTTACTCCCGATGTTACTTATTACTACCGAGTCGTTTCAACAGCGTCGCCTCCAACGGTTGGCTATGAGAGAAGTTTTACCCCAAGCAGGAATGGAGCACTTGCCCAGGGAGGGGATACTCAAAACAACGGCGGCACAAATAGCAGTTCGATATTTGTCAGTGGAAGTTCTTTGGGATTGGGAGCGGGGGGTGTTGGGGGAGAATCGGAAGGAACAAGCGATGAATCAGGAGTTATTTCGAATAGTTTCGGATTTAATAACGAACCTTCGGCGGGAAATGGAACGTCATTAAGCGAAGAAGCGGGTGATACGGGGTTGACAGGCGGAAACCAACTCGCCCTCGCTTCGTTCGGGGACATTGACGGATGGTGGTGGTTCCTCCTTCTCATTTTAATACTTCTCTTTGTTCTGTGGATGATGAGCAGGCGAGGGAACCAACAGTAGATTTTAAAACCGTCTTCTTTGTTGGCTACTAAATGTTTTTTTCATACACAGGAGTATGTTTTTATTGTGTGCGAATGTGGTACAATTTTTCCATATGTCCAATACGCAGATCAAACCGCCTAAAACTATCGGCACCGTAAAATCAACTTCTTTTTTTTCTCAAGTCTTCTCAAAAAGCGGATTGATTTCGTTCGGTATCATTATCGGGCTTGCCGTCATAGTCTGGGTCTTGCAGATGTTGAGTGAGTTTATCGTTCATGAGACAAATGGCAGTAGTTTTATCATCCCCGTAATATCAAGCATCGTTCTCTTTATCTCGGGAAGTTTTTTTTGGAAGCAGGCGAAAAAAACCGACAGGTCAAAATACGAATTCATCACAGTGGCGGCGCACCGCTTGCGCACGCCTCTTTCACGCTTGGGGTGGATGATCACCGGATTGCGCGATGAAGTAAAATCAGAGAGCGGAAAGTTTCTCATTGACGATGCAGGAAAAACCGCGGCAGAGCTTACGAGTATCGCCAACCAACTTCTCACTGCGGCCGAAGCGGGGGAATCGTCTCTCTATTACAGCTATATTCCTCACGAAGAAGATCTCGGGCTTATCGTCCGTCAGGTGATCGGAGAATATGCGATCGGCGCAGTGAAAAAAAATATTGAAGTGCTTATTTCCGCGCCCACCGATTTGCCTAAGGTATATGTCGATCGTGATCGCATTCGCGAGGCGCTCGGATCATTTTTGGAAAACGCAATTCTGTACACGCCGCAACAGGGCAGAATAGAAGTTGTTTTGGTAAAAGAATGGAATCACCTCAAGGTTTCCGTCAAAGATACCGGTATTGGAATTTCTAAGAGCGAGCTTCCGTATGTGTTCACAAAATTTTTCCGCACCAAGGGCGCGGTTGCTTCGGATGCCAATCGGGCGGGACTCGGTCTCGCCATCGCAAAAGATATTATAGAACGCCACAGCGGGGGAGTGGGCGTCGAATCGGAAGGAAACAACCAAGGAAGTCGTTTCTGGTTTACGCTTCCCATTGCGAAAGTATAAACGGATTTAAAATCATACGATATATCGTATGATTTTAAATCTGCTTCTTATGGACGGACATCAATTTTTTTAAGAAGTTCTGAAAATTTTTCCTGTACCTTTTGAAGTTTTGGAACGATGATGAATTGGCAGTAAGGTTGGCCGGAATTGCGGGTGTAATAATCTTGGTGGCATTGTTCTGCTGTGTAAAATACACCCAACGGCTCAAGGGTGGTGACGATTGGCTTTCCTTCGGAACTCGAAGCATTGAGTTCTTTAATAAATTGCTCTCCCTCGGTCTTTTGTGCTTTGTCTGCGTAGAAGATCGCCGAGCGGTACTGTGTACCGACATCATTTCCTTGGCGGTTTAAAGATGTTGAGTCGTGTGTTGCGAAAAATACCGTAAGAAGGTCATGATAAGAGATCTGCTCCGAATCAAATTCGATGCGCACTACTTCTGCGTGCCCCGTGGTATCGTCACACACCTCTCCGTAGTTGGGGTTTTCTTTTGTGCCACCCGTATACCCGGGTGTGACTGTGATCACTCCACGCAGCATTTTAAATATCGCCTCGGTGCACCAGAAACAGCCGCCGCCAAATACTGCAAGTTGAGTTGGGTGATTAGTATTGTTATTCATACAAAAGAAAGAAAGGATAAATATCGGCTGTTTCTGGAAGAAACCCTGCCCCGTCGCAAGCCCCGCTTTGCTTCGGGGAGCCGCCACCAAACACCGCAACATTTAGATGTATGGTTTCTGTCATATCTTTATTCTATCGTGAGAATGTATTTATACATAAGCCAAAAATGGCTTGCGCTTCCCGCAATCACAAAGAGATGAAATATCTC
>Ga0209542_10012542_pt1 | contig 14792 bp, 13 predicted proteins | sample RifCSPhighO2_01_FD_184028 | JGI IMG/M metagenome (GOLD analysis project Ga0209542, IMG submission 184028) | Soil microbial communities from Rifle, Colorado - Rifle CSP2_plank highO2_0.1 (SPAdes) (version 2) | ecosystem: Environmental > Terrestrial > Deep subsurface > Rock core/Sediment ...
TGTGGGTGATCGGGCTACCCCGATCACCCACACCTGCCTCGTCTGTGGGAATTCGTGGGTTGTGGCCGATGGGCCAACCCACGAGTCCCCAGACGAGCGTGGTCTGCGCTCGGAGCGCATGATCACGAGCGGCAAGCCCTGTGAATGCGGGCTTGCCGCAGAGAAGGCCGCCGAGGAGAAGGCGGCCGCCGAGCGGGAGGCCAAGAAGGCCTCCTCCGCTCTCCGGGAAACGGAGAGGGACCGCGCGGAGGCGGAGAAACTCCGCGCAGAGGTCGAGACCGGGGGCTGGAGATTGTTCTCCAGCCCAAGCGGTCTCGTGGCACTTCACCCCACGGAAGGAGTGAAGCGCCTTCGGGAGACCCCATTTGGGGTCGTTCCCGACCTCTTCTCCTCCTGCTCGGATACATACGAGTGGGAGGAGGGGCAGAGTGTGGCGGTTTGGTACCAAACCGCCACCCCCTCCTTCGTTCTCAAGGAGGGGAGAAACCGGGGGGATCTCCTGGTTGACCGCCGAGGTAAAATCTCGGTAGTCGGCCGGGACCAGGCCGGCGAGTTTGTCGCCGGCGACCGGGTGGTGGTGGTGTCCGAAAGGGACACCACTCCCGGCGAGAGACGTGGCGTGATTGTGTGCCACGTCAAACTGGCCCCTCCCACCGCCTGGATAGGGCGGCAGTGGGAGAGCCGGCGGATGGTCGGGTGGACCACCACCCTGACCTCGGCCGGCGGGCGAAAGAAAGAGTCGTTCGATGGGATTCCCATCGAACGGCTGAGCTCGTGGCTCAGACCGATATGAGATCGGAGAGTCACGACGGTTATGTGTCATCCAGGAAAACACTCAGGAATCAATCGGAGGAGCGCGGAACTTCGGTTCACCGCGCTCCTCCTCCTTACTCAGCTCACCATTCGTCAGCGTTGACGGAGGGCGGGTTGACGAGGAGAATATTTTTCCCGCAAGCGCGGGAGGAGGATAAAATGGTCCGCGATTTGAATTTAGCCGCGGAGGCGCAAAATGCGGGGTTGGGAGAGTAGGCGAGAAACCTGCTGTCCCGATTAACTCGGGCCAGCGGAATCGCCGCCCTCGCCGCCGGACTGGTGGCCCAGTTGGCCCTCGGGGTGTGCCAAGGTTGGCACGCCCCCGAGCGTCTTCGTCGACGCCATCAGGGATGACGGCGTCGACGAAGACGGCGAGGCCGGCGAAGTGGTCGCCGATCTCGTCGCCGCCATTGAGCGAGTCCAGCGCGGCCACTCGGCTCGCGTTGAAGCCCTGTCATGGTGACGGGGCGGCGTGCGGGAGTTGGTCGGAGAGGAATCGGTCAGCGCCGGTTCCTCCTCCTTATCGAAATCAACAATTTGCTTAATGGCGGATTGGTGGTTTCGACGGGAGGAAGAAAGAGAGAGGGAAGTCCGCTTTCGTTAGCGGACGAAATTTCAACCCGGGCAACCCTGCCCGCAAGCCCTAGGCCGAATCCATAAGCCGACGGGAAGTCACTTAAATGTGGCCGAGCAGGGTGGGTTTTGTCCTAAACGCGAGCAATCGCGTCGGATACCCGCGCTCGAGGAGATAAGATGACGGAGCTTCCGATTGCCGCTTTCCGCGAACAAATCGTGGAAGCGGTTTGTGAGAACTCGGTCGTGATCATCACGGCCGAGACGGGGGCGGGGAAGTCCACGCAGGTACCCCAGTATCTGCTGGACGCGGGTTACGACCTTGTCGTAACTCAACCGCGTCGATTGGCCGCTCGCACCATCTCGGCACGTGTTGCCGAAGAGATGGGCGAGCCGTTGGGCGGGATTGTCGGTTACCGCACCGCGGTTGACCGGCAGGACTCGCCCGCGACACGGTGTCTGTTCTGCACCGACGGCCTCGCTCTCGTGCGGGAGTTGGTGGGACAGAACCGGGGCGTCCTCGTTCTGGACGAGGTCCACGAATGGAATGAGAACATGGAAGTTCTCGTCGCGTGGGCCAAGCGCCAGGTTGAGGCGGGAGTCGACTTCAAAGTGGTGCTGATGAGCGCCACGCTTGAGGCCGACAAACTGGCCGCCTTTTTCAACGGCGCGTCGGTCATCTCGGTCCCCGGGCGGCTCTTCCAAGTGGAAGAACGCCAACCCGGCCGGTCGTTGGTTGACGATGTTGTGACTCTGGTCGGTAATGGCCGGAATGTCCTCGTCTTCCAACCAGGGAAGCAGGAAATTTCGGACACCTGCTCTGCTCTCGAGCAGATGCAGGTGTCGGCCGAAATCCTGCCTCTCCACGGCGAACTCACGCCCGAGGAACAGTCGCGGTGTTTCAAGCACTACGGCCGTCCGAAGGTGGTCGTCAGTACCAATGTCGCACAGACGTCGGTGACCATTGACGACATTGACGCGGTCGTGGATTCGGGGATGGAGCGGCGCGTCGAGTTGGCGGACGGCGTTGAGGGCTTGTACCTCAAGTCCGTTTCGCGGGCCGACGCGACGCAGAGGAAAGGCCGCGCCGGCCGGACCAGGGCGGGGATCTACATTGACCGCTGCCCGAGCGCCGAGCGGCCGGAGTTTCCGGTCGCCGAAATTTTGCGCAAGCGGTTGGACCAGACGGTTCTCCGCTTGGCGATCGCCGGATTCGATATGGAAGGGCTGGATTTTTTCCATCAGCCCGACCGGAAACGAATCCGCAAGGCCAAAGAGGCCTTGGTCTCGCTCGGTTGCCTGACGCCATCGGGCGAAGTGACACGCATCGGCCGGCTGGTCAATCGCTTGCCGGTGTCCGTGCAGTACGCGCGGATGCTGGTGGAGGCAGAGCGACTCAAGGTCGTCGACGATGTTTTAACCATCGCGGCGATTATGGAGACGGGTGGCATTACCATCCCGCCGCCGAGTCGCAATCAGCCGGACCGCCCCGACTGGCGCCAGATGGTGCCGGGCGAGTACGAATCCAATGTTCTTGGCCAGCTTGCCGTTTGGCAGATGGCCGAGAACATGACCAAGGACGACATGCGCGAGAAAGGCGTTTCTCTCCGGAGTTACTTCCGGGCCAAAGAGATTCGCCATCATTTGGCGCAGGCGGTGCGGCAATTCTTCCGTTTCGGTTCGACGGGTCGCCGCGAGGACATCCTCAAGTCGGTCTGCGCCGGAATGGTGGACCATCTCTACCGAGGTGTGTGGGGACGGTACCAGAACGGCGAGAGCGGGGAGCGCGAACTCGGTTCGGCCTCACTCGTTCGCGCCGCCGAGTGGGTCGTCGGGAAGCCCTTTGATCTCCAGATCAAGACGCGGCGGGGTATGATGACCCTGAAGCTGATTGAGTTGGCGTCAAGGGTCAACCCCGATTGGCTCGTCGAAATCGCTCCACAGCTCGTGGAGCGGAAGACCGGCCTTTCTCTTCGTTATGACGCCGAGAAGGACATCGTGGTCTCAACCACGCAAGTGTTCTTCAACGGTCAAATGGTGAGGGAAGAGGTGGTCGCTGATGGGCAACACCCGGAAGCGGCAAAGGTTTTCGCTCAGTGGCTGGCGTCGCAGATGTCAGTTGCAGACGATGACCTTAACGCCGTGCTCCGCGCCAACGCTAAAAGGCAGGAGCGGGCGCGGCAGTTCAACCTCAAGACGGGCGAGAAGACGTTTAAGGTCTACTCGCCCGAGGAGATGGTTGAGCGGTTTGTCGAGGCGCTCTCGGGCGCTCGACGGATGTGTGAGGTGTTGAGACCGGAAGCCCTCGCGCTTCCGGCCCTCGACGAGAATTTGGCCGCATCGGTCCTTCGGGACAATCCTGATGTAGTCAATCTTCTCGGAAATGAACTCGTGGTGGAATATGCGGATGGTTACGGCCATCCACGTCCGAATCCGCGAGTGAAACTCTCTGGCGAGACGATGAAGGCCAACGGCTGGAATTGTCTCCCGGACGAGGGCGTTCGTTTGCCGGGCGGTCGGCTGGTCGAGGTTGTAGTTTCCTTTGGGTACTACAATACGATCAGCGACACCGACATCCCGCAGCTCAAAGCAAAGGTGCGTGAGCATCTGAACCGCGAGCAGTGGGATCGGTGGACGAAGCCCGAGATTGAGATTCCCGACCCGACGGTCGAGGGTTCCGAAGTCCCGTTCGTTACCGCTGTCTACGGGCGGTGCGTGGCGACCGGCAAGGAGCTCACGGCTTACGGGACCATGCAGGCCTCCAGGCATTGGTTTTCAGACTCGATTACTTTGAAGCCGGTCTGGGGTCTGGATAAAATCGAGGTCGAGAAGATGCGCGCGGAAGCGACGCAGAAGCTCGAAGAGATTCGGGTAGAAGCGCGGCAGAAGCGCGAGCTGGAAGCGGCAAGGGCGACGGCGGAAGCCGCTCGCGAGATTCTCCAGGGTCTGTCTGGCCGTGATGGCTGGGAAGATCTCAATCAGGAGATTCAGTGCGAGGTTGAGGACTGGCTGGATTCATACCTGCCAAACTCGACCGCCGGCTTTCGTCAAGAAAAGGCCAACACCGAGGCGTTGGTTGCCAAAGTAGAGGCCGCCCTCTCGAAGAGGGATGAAGAGGTCGACCTTTCAAAGTTCGACCCTTCAAAACTTTTCGGAGGGAATGTTTATTAGTTGAGTAGCGGAAGAAGTCGGCGACTCGCCGACTTCTTCCTCCTTATCAAGTTCGCGAGCGATGTAGTTCGTGAACTTTGCTGGGAGAAAACTTTTTTCCCGCCAGAGGCGGGAGGAGGATAAAATGAAAAAACTCGAGTATAGATGCAGAAGATGCCAAAGGGTGTTTTTTCCCGGGACTTCAATGAACGCCGAGGAGGTGGGGAAATTCCTCGAGGCGGCGAGGGGTCCGGAGGGTCCGGACGATATATGGGTTGCTCCAAAAAGCAATCCACTCGATTTGTTCGCGGTGCATAGGTGCGGCGACAAAGGGATCGGAATTTCCGATCTGATCGGGTTGTCGCCCCCTTATTAGTTCCTTTAGTATGGGGCAAGCGGTTATGTGTCAGCCGACGAAACACTTATGAGCCAATTGGAGAAGTGCTCATTGTTCAAAAACTTCTCCTCCTTATTGAGGCCACCAATCGGGGATTCCGGTTGGCGGTCTCATTGGGAGAAATTTAACAATTAAAATCACGGCGACGATTTTGTCGCCAGTGAGCGACGGAGCAAGCGATGAGCGGGCCGGAGCGGTGTGGGCGTTTTATTCAAAACTCTCTCCTCTAGCGCCGCCCCAGTCGGTTCAAACCGTTTGCCCCGCCGCTCAGTGGCGATTTTATTTTTTGGTGAAATGGGGATTTTCTGCTAACCTAACCAAATGGCGAAAGCGAGCGGGGCGGAAAAGATAATTTTACCCGGCGGGGCGCGGGTGATTTTGGCGCCGCGGCCGGAGGCCGCAGCGACGACGGTGATGCTCCTCGCCGAAACCGGTTCCAAGTATGAGGCCAGGGCCGAGAGTGGCCTCTCCCATTTTTTGGAACATATGTTTTTCAAGGGGACGAAGAAGCGGCCGCGAACCTCCGACATCGCCATTGAGTTGGACGGTCTCGGCGCTCAATATAACGCTTTCACTTCGCAGGAGTACACCGGCTACTTCGCCAGCGTTACGCCCGCCGCCGCTGAACGGGCGCTCGCCGTTCTCGCCGATATGTATCTCCACTCCACTTTTCCGGCCGCCGAGATTGAGAAGGAACGCGGGGTGATTGTGGAAGAAATTAATATGTATGAGGATATGCCCCAGCGGCACGTCCAGGATCTTTTTACGACCTTGGTCTACGGCGATCAACCGGCCGGTTGGCCGATTATCGGCAGTAAAGAGACGGTCCGGGCTTTCCGGCGCCAGGATTTTTTACAATATCGAGCGAAGCATTATGTCGCCGCGGCGACGCTCGTGGTGGTGGCCGGCAATTTCCATCCGACCAAAATTTTGCGAGCGATTAAGCGCGAGCTCTCGGCTCTGCCCGTTACGCCGCCGGTGTCCAAATTGGCGGTGAACGAGGCCCAAGTACGGCCGGCGGTTTTTCTTAAAACCAAGGCCTCCGACCAAACCCACTTGGTTCTCGGTTTCCGCGCCTTTTCCGCCCGCGACTCGCGAGTCGAGGCGGTGGAACTTCTGGCCGCCGTGCTCGGCGGCAATATGAGCTCGCGGCTTTTCCGCAAAATCCGCGACGAACTCGGCGCCGCTTATTATGTTCGGGCGACGAGCGACGCTTCCACCGACCACGGCGTTTTACAAGTGGCGGTCGGCGCCGACAACGCTCGAGTGGCGACGGTGATAAAAGCGGTGCTCAACGAGTGCCGACAATTGGTCGAGAAGCCGGTGCCGCCGGCCGAATTGGCTCGGGCCAAGGAGTCGCTTATCGGTCAGCTCCATTTGGGTTTGGAGACGACCAGCGGTTTAACCAATTTTTACGGTTTGAGCGAAATTATCCGCGGCCGGATTTTTGAACCGGCGGCGCTGGCCCGGCGAATCAAAGCGATTACCGCCGGCGAACTCAAGCGTTTGGCCGGCGAGATTTTCCGGCCCGCCGGTCTCAATCTCGCTTTAATCGGTCCCGCCAAAAACGCGCGGTTTGAATCTTTATTGACGATATAATATACTAAAGTCACTATGGCTCCGGCGCCGCGACCGCTCCAAATCAACATCACCTTGGGGACGGTGTTTAAAATCCTCTTTGCCGTCCTTTGCCTCGTCGCCCTTTATCTCGTGCGCGATTTGCTTCTGGTCGTTCTCCTCTCGGTGGTGATTGCTTCGGCGATTGAACCGGCGGCCAGTTGGCTTGGGCGCTATCGTTTGCCGCGGGCCGTGGCTGTGCTCCTGATTTATCTTTTGGCCATTGGCCTCTTCCTCGTTCTTTTGCCGATTTTCATTTTGCCGATTTTGAGCGACTTGGGCGAGATTTCCGGCACCATCGGCTCGCGTTTGGGCGGTCTCTCCGACTGGTGGGGCGCCAGCAGTTGGGGTAACTGGACGAGCAATTTGGGTTTGGGTTCGGTTCTCTCCGTGCCCGAGCTGGTCGGCATTCTCCAGGGGAGTTTTGCCAGCGTCCCGCGCGGTTTCGTTCAAATCACTGGCCTCATTTTCGGCGGCTTCTTCCGCTTCATTTTGGTGATTGTCATTTCCTTCTACCTCGCCGTTCAGCCGAACGGGATTGAGAACTTTCTCCGGATTGTCACGCCGGTCAATCGCGAGCAATATGTGATTGATCTCTGGCGCCGCTCGCGGCAAAAAATCGGTCTTTGGATGCAAGGCCAACTCTTGCTCGGTTTGATTATCGGGATTTTGGTTTTTCTCGGTCTGACGATTCTCCAAGTCCGCTACGCCTTGGTGTTGGCGATTTTGGCGGCCCTCTTTGAACTGATTCCTTATTTCGGTCCGATTCTTTCGGCGGTGCCGGCGGTCCTCCTCGGCTTCTCCGAAGGTCTGCCGCTCGGACTGATGGTCCTCGGTCTTTACATCATTATGCAACAATTTGAGAACCACCTGATTTATCCGCTGGTGGTCAAAAAGATTGTCGGCGTGCCACCATTAGTGGTGATTCTCTCGCTTTTGATTGGCGCCAAGTTGGCCGGTTTTATGGGTTTGCTCCTCGCCGTGCCGCTGGCCGCCGTTTTGATGGAAGCGGCCGGCGACTTTGAAAAGAGTAAATATCTCGTTCGCAAACTTGATGTCAAAGAATAAGGTCTACTTAACGACCACTCTGCCTTACGTCAACGCGGCGCCGCATCTCGGCTTCGCGGCCGAGCTCTGTCACGCCGACATTTTGGCTCGCTATCATTTGCTCGGAGGCGACGAAGTTTTTCTGAACACCGGCACCGACGAGCACGGTTTAAAGATTTACCAAGCGGCCGCGGCCGCCCTAGAGACGCCCGAGGATTTTGTCGCCGCCGCCGCCGCGCCGTTTAAAAACTTGTTGCTGGCGCTCGGCGTTTGGGAAGGCGTCAATTTTATCCGCACCACCGATGCCGCGCACGCGGCGGCGGCGCAAGAATTCTGGCGGCGCTCGGCCGCCGCCGGCGACATTTACAAAAAAAATTATCAAACCAAATATTGCGTCGGTTGCGAGTTGGAAAAAACCGATTCGGAGTTGACTGACGGTCGCTGTTCGCTCCATCCGAATCGGGAGTTGGAGTTGGTGGAAGAGGAAAATTATTTCTTCCGCTTCTCCAAGTATCAGAAGCCACTCTCGGAGTTATACGAGAAAAACCCCAACTTTGTTGTTCCCGAATCGCGCTTCCACGAAATTCGGGCTTTTGTGGAACGGGGATTGACTGACTTCAGCGTCTCGCGGCTCCGGAGCAAATTGCCGTGGGGCGTGCCGGTGCCCGCCTCATCGGCGGACAAGCCCGATGACGATTCGCAAACGATGTACGTTTGGTTCGACGCCTTAATCAATTATATTTCGGCCATCGGCTGGCCCCACTCCGCCGAGGCTTCGCGGGGCAAGCCCGATACTTTTCAAAAGTGGTGGGTGGAGAGCGGCGGGGTGATTCAATTCGCCGGCAAAGATAATTTGCGTCAGCAGGCGGCGATGTGGCAAGCGATGTTAATGTCCGCCGGTTTGCCGCCGTCCAAACAAATTATCATTCGCGGTTTCATCCAGAGCGGCGGGCAGAAAATGAGCAAATCGCTCGGCAATGTTTTGGACCCCTTCACTCTGGTCAACGAATACGGCACCGACGCTGTCCGTTACTTTTTGGCGCGGCATATCAATCCGTTTGAGGATAGCGAGGTGACGCCGGAAAAATTCAAAGAGGCCTACAACGCCAATCTCGCCAACGGCTTGGGCAATCTCGTCAGTCGGGTGATGAAGATGGCAAATACGAATAAAGTTAAACACGGCACCAATCCGCGAATGAGCGCGAATAATGCGAATAATTCAGTTTTAGCTGATTATGATGTTCAAAAAGTCGCCGAAGCGATTTGGCGGAAAATCAGCGAGGCCGATGCCTTGATTCAAAAAACCGAGCCGTTCAAGCTGGTTAAAACCGAGCCGGAAAAAGCCAAGAAAATTATTCTGGATTTGCTGGCGCGCCTCGGGCAAATTGCCAGCGACCTCGAACCGTTTATGCCCGCCACCGCCGCGCAAATTCAAAAACTAATTACCACAAACGAGATGCCCGCCGCGCCGCTCTTTCCGAGAAAATGAAAACCAAATCGCCACCCACTTTCGTTAAATAGACCACAAGATTGGTTTGTAAAACAACTTGTCATACTTAACCACGATCGTAGGGAAGTGCGACAAGTGGTCGTGGTTAGCGCTCGGCTTGATTTTCCGTGTCAGTGTGTATACTTAAAACCGGAAACAGAACATCGTTATTACGAAAGGAGAAAACGATGGAAGAACTATGTCCGTTTTGTGCCGAGTTGGCTGACCCAACTTACTACCAGCGAAAGATTAATCCGGGATGGCCGTTTCCGGAAGGGCGCGTGATGTACCGGAACGATGGGACGATGGTCATCCCCGGCCACGGGCCGCAGGTTTATCCTTACGCTCTGGTAATTCCCTTCGCTCACGAAAGTTCCTTTGTGGATTTGTCGGTCAAGCAACGCCAATCAGTTTTTTCCGCTCTTGATTGGCTCACTGACCTCCCGGTTTTCAGTGGTTACGCGTGTGTTTTTGAGCACGGTGGCGGTTCCGGTCCCACCTGCCAGTGTATTGACCATTGCCACTTGCACATTGTTCGTCTCGAGTTGGCGTCTCGGTTGCAGGCATTATTGACGCGCAAGGTGGTTAAGAAAGCTCACCCCAGAGCGCTCCAGCTTATGCATCCCGGGAGTATGTCGGATAGTTACTTGTTCGTTGGTTCCTATCGGCGGGGCTTTCACCGGCTCGACGGCACTTGGGCTATTCCAAGACAGAGCGAGCCGCAACTATTGCGACGCTTGCTCGCCGATTGTCTCGGCCTCAGATGGTGGGATTGGCGCTCGCCACGAGCTACCGACAACCAAAAGCTGATGGAACAACTCTACGAACTCCGCGAGGAGAAGTAGACCCGGCCCTGTTTTACCAGCGCCGCCGCCCCGCGTGGCGGCTCTTTTTTTGGATTGGGTTGTTTTCTTGACGACGACGGGTATACTGGGGGGATGGTAGTTTTAGATAAACAGCTGGAAACAAGAGTTCGCCGAGCATCCAAGAAATTGGGGTTGGGCGAGCGGGAGGTCATCCAGCGAGCCGTTTCTAATTACCTTGGCGAAGTGGAGGATTTTATTAGTTTGCAACACGAACTACGAAAGTGGGATGTTCTCACCGCCAAGACGATTCGGAAGCATAAATTTTAAAAAATGAAGTCCGGCGATGTTTGGATAGTGGATATTCCGGAATTGGGAACTCATGAACAGAGCGGAATCCGACCGGCGGTGATTCTGGCTCGAGTAGCAAAGACGGTCGTCACAATTATTCCGTTCACTTCTAATCAACTGGCCTTACGCTTTCCCTTCACGCATTTAATTAATCCAACGAAAGATAATGGCCTGGCCGTTCCTTCGGTGGCCCTGATTTTCCATTTGCGCGCCATAGATGTTTCTTATCTGCAAAAGAGAATTGGCATTTTGGATAGAAAGACTTTAACTGACATTCGCAAAAAAGCCCGCCAACTCGTTGGCTAGATGAAAACAATGAATCTCATTGACATCCACGCCCATCTTAATTTCTCCGACTACGACGCCGATCGCGCCGCAGTGATTGCCCGCACCGTCGCCGCCGAGTGCGGAGTGATTAATGTCGGGACGGATTTGGCGACGAGCCGGGCGGTGGTCAAATTGGCCGAAGAGAATGACCTAATGTGGGCGACGGTCGGTGTTCATCCTCATGATGCGGAAGGGGAAATTAACTGGCCGGAGTTGGAAAAGCTCGCGGCTCACAAAAAAGTGGTGGCGATTGGGGAGTGCGGATTAGAGATAAATCCGAAGCACGAAGCACCAAACCCGAAACAAATAGAGAAACAGAAAGAAATTTTTGCCAAACAAATTGAGTTGGCGCTGGCGGTTCAGAAGCCCTTAATGATTCACTGCCGCGGCGCTTACCTAGAACTGCTCGATTTTCTCGTTTCGGATTTCGATATTCGAAATTCGGATTTGGTTGCCAATTTACATTTCTTCGCCGGCACGGTGGCCCAAGCCAAGCAATTTTTGGATTTGGGTTGGACGCTTTCGTTCACCGGCGTAATTACCTTTGCCAATAGTTACGATGAAGTGATTAAGTTCGCGCCGCTGGACCGAATTATGGCCGAGACCGACGCGCCGTTTGTCTCGCCCGCGCCTCACCGAGGTCGGCGCAACGAGCCACTTTTCGTCGCCGAAGTGATTAAACGCTTGGCCGAACTGAAAGGTGTCTCGTCGGAGCAAATGGCCGCCCAATCCCTCGCCACCGCGAGGAAAACCTTTAATTTGAGCCAGATTTAGACAATGGCCCTTGACAAGTCGTTTGATGGGTGTACAATAGACGGGGTAGGATTAAGGGGGCAATGTTGCCACCCGCCTACCCGATAGTTCTTTTACAAGGGAAACAAAACATGGGTACCGAAAAAGTGCTCGTGGCGGGGTCGGATGTTACGGCTTCGCAGCTCAAAGATCTTTTCCGCCAGATCGAAGACGGAAGCGTCGGCAGGTGTCATCTCCAGGCGTTTCTGGACCACCAGAATCCTTGGAGGCACGACTGGCTCCGTGTCTACCGCGAGCTCGGGATGGAGGCCGAATTCACCGCGGCGGCGGCTTCGCTCTCATGCGAAGACAAGCCGGGCTTCTGGTCGGTGCCGGTGCTGAAGGGCGTCACTCCCAACAAGGTGGTCGCGATCTTCCGACGGCTAGGCGTGACGGCCTACGTTTACATCGATGATTTGGACAAGGCCGTGACGACCAACGACCGCGACCCGGGGAATGGGTCGTACGTAATTCGCGTTGCGAGCAATGTGGAGGCCGACCCGGAGTTGGCGGACAAGTCGGCGAACGACTTGGCCAAGCAAGGCATCAAGGGCGCCACACTCTTGGAGCGTCTGCTCCTGGAATTGGCCTACTTCCTGGCCACTGGGGACCATTTGGACAAAGGGAGTGCAACCTTGTGCAGTGGCTCCCGGGGCTCCGGCGGCTTCGTTCCGAGCGTGGGCTGGGATGCCGACGCCCGCGGGCTGTATGTCTACTGGTGCAGCCCCGAGTCTCGGTGCGGCGATCTCCGTGCCCGCGCAGTTTCCTAAAACTTGTGTCTTGATTCTTGAACTCTTTGGGTTTGAGTTCAAGACCGTCCCCCGAATGTTATGTCGCAAGACAGCGCAAACGGGGGATTTTCGTTTTTTAAAATTTGATTTATGATAATCTCGGCTAATACAACCGGCCGGAATACTGGTATCGGTTTGCCACAGTTTTTAAGGAAACTGCCTGTCTGTCGCTCTTGAGTGACGCTCTCATTAGGCCCGGACTCAAAACATCGCCTCGCCAGGACGAGGTAGAACCCAGAAAGTTTTGTGAAAGACTTTCGGTGAAATGGAAGGAGACAGACAGAATACGGGCTCCCGGAACTCCGACGGCAACGTTCCGAACGTGAACTGGAATGCCGACAACCGCAAGCTGTATGTCAACTGGTGCAACCCCGAGAATCGGAACGGCAATCTCCGTACCCGCGCAGAAGTTTTCTCAAAAAGAGCCATTACGGCTCTTTTTGTGCGTATTTAAGCCAACCGTTTGCCATTCGGGAAATTTCTTGCAAATCGGATTGTAAAATGAAATAGATTTGGTCGTTGAAAATTTTCAACTCATTGGCCATCCTCACCAAATGTTTGCAATTTTCCGCGATGAGGCGCAAATTGCCGAGCTGAATAATTTTTGTCTGCCGGTTTGATAGCCCAGCTTGAATGCTAAGATTGAGCAAATCCAGGCACAAGTTTTCTATCTTGAGATGGAGGCCGAATTTATCGCGCTTGGGAATTTTGTTTCCCAGTCGGTACAACTTTTTATATAATTCACTAATCTTATGAACGATAGACAGCTCGGAGACGTTGGGGGGGGGCTTAAATAGTTGGGTTTTCCATAAAATTATTTCGTTAGAAAATTTACTGCTGGCGTGGAGAGAATTTAGGCGGGGGAAAAGACAAAAGAAAGATGTTGCTCAATTTGAATTTAATCTGGAAGATAATTTATTCTCTCTCCACCAGTCGCTCAAACAAAAATTGTACGAACATGGAAAGTATACCTCGTTTTACGTCCGTGACCCAAAGTTAAGGTTAATCAGCAAAGCCACGGTCCGCGACCGAGTTTTACACCAAGCATTTTTTCGGATTTTTTATCGGATTTTTGACCCGTCTTTTATTCACGATTCTTACTCTTGCCGCAAGAAAAAGGGGACACATAAAGGAGTTTTGCGTTTGGGACAGTTTACGAAAAAGGTAACCGGCAATCATTGTCAAACAGCTTACGCGCTTAAATGCGATGTGCGAAAATTCTTTGACTCTGTTGACCAGGCAACGCTTTTCAGAATCATTGAGCGGAAAGTAAAAGATCCGGACACGCTCTGGCTAATCGGGAAAATTATCGGCAGCTTTTCTGCCCAACCCGGCAGGGGTTTGCCTTTGGGCAATGTTACTAGTCAACTCTTCGCTAATATTTATCTGAATGAGTTAGACCAATTTACAAAACATAAATTAAAGCAAAAATATTATCTCCGTTATTGCGACGACTTTATCGTTCTCTCCCGAATTCAAAATGACTTGATTTTGTTGTTGCCCCAAATTAGCAATTTTCTACTCGAACATCTGGGTTTGATTTTGCATCCTGGTAAAGTTATTTTCCGTAAGGCCAGTCGGGGGATTGATTTTCTCGGCTATGTCATTTTGCCACACTATTTAATTTTGCGAACAAAAACGAAACGGCGCCTGCTCCGAAAAATCAAACGAAGACAGGTTGATGACCGGAATTGGTCGTCATATTTGGGAATCCTCGGGCATTGCCGAGGCCACAAAATTTTTGAACGAATGATTGCGTAGATTGCCCTCTTTTGTTATGATACCGCCGATGGTGGAGACGGATAAAGAAACGGGAGAAGTCAAGCGTTACGAGCTCGGCTTTTTACTCTCGCCGCTTTTGCCGGAGACGGCAGTCGGGGAGTTGGTGGCGAGCCGGATTAAAACCTTGATTACCGAACTCGGCGGCACGGTTGGCGGCGAAACGACGCCCCGTTTGTTTGGGTTGGCTTATCCGATTCGCCGCGTTGTTGAACACAAGGCGAGCGTTTTCAAGGAGGCCTACTTCGGTTGGTTGGCGCTCACCCTGCCACCCGAAGCGCTGGTGGTTCTCCGCGATAATTTGAAAAAAATCCCCGAATTGATTCGGAGTTTGGTTTTGCTGGTGCCGCCGCCGTCCGCCGCGCCGGCGGACAAGCCGAGGGTGGGGCGGGAGAAGCGGGAGAGATTCCGCTCGCCGGCCCCGTCCGCCCCCGCCGTTACGCTGGCGCTCTCGCCAGAAGCGCTCAATCAGGAAATTGATAAAGAAATTGAACAACTAATCAAAGTTTAATTATGTATCTGAACAAAGCCATCATCATCGGCAATCTCACCCGCGATCCGGAACTCAAGGCCCTGCCTTCGGGAGTTAAAGTTTGCACGCTCGGGATGGCGACCAATCGCGTTTGGCGCGATAAGGCGGGAGCGAAGCAAGAAGACACCCAATTCCACAACATTGTTGTTTTTGGCAATCAAGCCGAGAATGTGGCGCAATATCTGCGCAAAGGAAATTCGGCTTTGGTGGAAGGGCGGATTCAGACCCGAAGTTGGGACGACAAAGACGGCCGCAAACAATATCGGACGGAGATTGTCGCCGACCGCGTCCAGTTCGGACCGAAGGCGGGGACAACCGGCGCGGCGGCTTA
>Ga0209542_10012543_pt1 | contig 14791 bp, 19 predicted proteins | sample RifCSPhighO2_01_FD_184028 | JGI IMG/M metagenome (GOLD analysis project Ga0209542, IMG submission 184028) | Soil microbial communities from Rifle, Colorado - Rifle CSP2_plank highO2_0.1 (SPAdes) (version 2) | ecosystem: Environmental > Terrestrial > Deep subsurface > Rock core/Sediment ...
CTTTAAAGTGGGCTTTAGAAACCATTTGTTGCATATGGTCATATTACCATGGTCATGATGTATTTGTCAAGAACAACAATTTTTGTGCCTAGGATTACCGCAGAATTACCTCAAATTACCCGCAGAGTCTATCTATGTCCATCTAAAAACTTACTTAAAAGTCCTATTGAATAAAGATGGCTACGATGAGCCAGGGTGTAGTCAGGTAAAGTAGCACAATAATCTCTTATGTTGATCATGTATCTAAAAGTTTCAGGGAAAATGTTTTGGAAATATAGTTCTCTTTGCTCTAATACATTAATTTGAGCATCAGTAAACTCTAAATGACGAAGTAAGTGACGATTTGACACCCTAACTTCAGTGCTACCGGTATCTATTAACTCTTTAATCCAATCAGGTGTCATTTCTGGCAAGATTACCATTGGAATAGGAGAAGTTTCAATTTCCATTAATCTGCGCTTTTCTCTTCTGTTGTCTCAGCCTCTACTTGAGCCTCACCCTCACCAGATCCTTCACCACCCTCAGCTGCTTCACCTTCTTCGGCTGGCTTCTCAGCTCCCTCTTCAGCTGCTTCCTCCGCAGCTGCAGCTTCTGTCTCAGCTGCTTGTTCTTCCAAAAGCTCTTCCATCTCAGCTGAAACAGCTGGAGCAAGCTTAACCACGATTTCCTCTTCTGGGGTTAAAATAGTCAATTTTTCGCGGTCAATCTTTAAATCAGCCACTGATATAGCATCATCAATAGCCACTAGTGTCGAGATATCAACTTCTATCCCATCGATTAAGTCATTAGGCAAAGCTTCCATCTGAACCTCATTTAAGGTTTGAAGCACAATGGCTTCACCCAAATGAACTGCTTCTGGCTCTTCACCGATTAAGGTAATCGGTACTGGCACAGTCACTTTTTGGGTTAAATCAACTTGATAGAAATCAATGTGAATGGGGTTGCCAGAAACTGGGTCAAATTGAACATCTCGAACCATCACTGGCCTAACTTTTTCAGCTCCAATCTTTAAATCAATAACACCAGTAGCTCCGGCTTCCTTAAAGGTCTTTAAAAAGATTTTGGTATCCACACTAACATGTTCTGTTTCAGTTTTTTTACCAAAAACATGCCCAGGTAAGATACCGGCTTTGCGGAGGTTTTTAACTTTTTTGCCTAAAATAATTCGCTCTTCGGCGCTCAAACTTAATCTATCCATCCGCACATTATGACATACTAGAGTTCAATATTCAAGAACAAAGCTAATATTCGCAAGAATTGATATACTTATTATATGAATTGGTTTGTTTTGGCCTTAGTTGGTCCGGCGTTATGGAGTATTTCTAACCACCTAGATAAGTATCTCATTAGTAAATACTTCAGAGGTGGTGGGATTGGTGCTCTAATAATCTTTTCCTCAATCTTCAGTATTTTTGTTTTACCTGTTATTTATCTAATAGAACCAAATGTATTTAAAATCCAACCCTTTCAAGCTTTTATTCTTTGGCTAGAAAGCCTAACCTACGTAGTGGGCACAATTATTTACCTCTACGCTCTCAGGAGAGACGAGACCTCAATTGTCGTACCAATGCTCCAGATAATTCCAGTCTTTGGATATTTTGTGGCCTTTATCGTCTTAGGTGAAACATTAACAACAAAACAAATCCTCGCCTCATTAGTAATTATACTTAGTGCCATTTTTTTGTCCCTTGATCTAACTAATAAGATACCCCGTGTCAAAATTGGTGTGCTATTGCTAATGCTACTATCGTCTTTTATCTACTCTATTAGTGGCGTCTTGTTCAAGTTTGCTGCACTGCAAGCGACCTTTTGGGTTTCGACATTCTGGAGTAATTTGGGCTTACTCAGTATTGGAATATTCTTTTTGATATTTGTAAAACAATATCGACAACAGTTTGCTTCTGTTTTAAGAATCAATAAATCCTTTGTAATCGGACTTAATTCTTTTAATGAATTTGTTAACATGGTTGCTGGAATGACCACCAGCTATGCTGCTTTACTAGTCCCTATTACTTTAGTCTGGGTTGTTAATGGTTTTCAACCATTTTTTGTATTTGTCTATGGAATAATCCTAACTTTATTCTTCCCAAAATTAGGTAGTGAAAGTTTATTAAAAAGACATCTGGCTCAAAAAATTGTTGCTATAACCATTATGTTTCTGGGTACTTTCTTCTTAAATAGTTAAGCATTCCCCGCCTAACCTATCCCCGATTTAAAGCACGTGATTGAATAATACTAGAGGCCTATTGAAAATTGCAAATCCTTGGATAATTGAGCTTGAGTTGAATAAATTATAGGGCTAGATAAATTCCAATGAAATTGGGTCGAAGGAATACCGGATTGTTTGAAGATATCCAGAAGATAAGGACTCTTAGCAAAATTAGTATCTAAAGGAACTGAATAATCCAAGCTTAACATTCGAGTTGTTGCCGGATTTATGTTAATGGTAAATGAGTAAACCACCCGACCGTAGTCAGAAATAGTAGTAATTTCCTTAATCTCACTCTCACCTAGTTTAGCTTTATTTAACTTAGCTCCTTCCGGTAGATAAACCCTAATTAGAGATCGATAATTTAGATCTTTACTGCCATTTTGATAACTAACCATTAAGTTATGTACTGCAAGTTTATCTTTAATATTGGTTTCCAGCTCACTACTTTTTTGAATATAATAGTTAACACTATTTTGACCAATATTAGATTCTATTAAACCAAGAAAGTCGGCGGACTGAATTTCCGTCTGCCGAGACATCTTACCCGATAACCCTTGATCCACTAGAAAGGTAAAGAGCTTAGGATCAGTTAAATAAACCGACATGTTTTTTTCATTAATTATTTCATCCAGCGTTAAAGTTAATTCTATCCAATTAATCTTTGGTACAAAAAATATTTTACCTAGAAACTCCGTCAGCAAATTTTGATAAGTCTTAGCATTAACCTTTTGATTCGCTGCACTACTAACTAAGTTTCCAGCATTTAAATCAATATTCTCAGTTAGCTTAACTCCCCCAATCCCCTCCATTAACTGTGCCATTGCATGGAGATCAATTATCACTATACCATTGAGTGACTTATCTCCTAATTCCGAAATTAATTGCTTAGCAACAGTCGGGAAATCTGGTTCATCAACCAGCTTTATACTATTAATTTTTGCTTGATCAACAGCTTCGATTTTACCTACCCTACCTTGTTTAAAATTTAACTTTACAGCTGAAACTATGACCCCACCATAACTTTTTAATTGATTTTCATCTTGCAACATAATAAGATAACTGCGCTCTTCATTTTGACCAATCACCCGAGGTAAAAGCTGACTCAACATCCCGGCTTTTTTAGTTAGTTTTGAGTAAACCTCAACTCGATTCTTTAGCAATTCTAATTGACTATCTATGAAAAGTACTTGTAAATTAGTGCCATGTAATATAACCAACACTTTAGAAAAATTACTGTTGGCCAGATTAAAATTTACTTCAGCTTCAATAAAGTATTGGTCTGTAATCTGAGAATTTTCACCGGAAATATTTTGTAGGCTTTTAGACAGAGCTTGGCTCCCCTCTATTGCTTTTTGACTAGCATCAACCAAATTTGTACCCGCTAATGTTAACTGACTAATCGCTTGATATTTACCACTTAAAAAGTCAACCTTATCTAAAAATTGGAAAAAATCAACCAGATTAGAAACCTCATTTAAATTACTTCTGGCATCGGAAATATTATTTAAGCTCTTTTGAAACTCCCCTTCTGATAAATTACTGGCGGCTTTTTGTAGATTTTGACGATAGCTTATCACCCCCCATCCAAAGCTAAATAATGGATAAAAAAATCCATAAATAATTATCAACAGACCAATAAATACTAGAAATTTCTGTCCGTAATTAGACTGACCTTTATTTAGATCAGAACTTTTATCCTCTTTCCTTTTCTCCCTCTCGACTTTATCATTAACAGCTAATCTCCTTAACTTCTCTTGCTCCCAAAGTTCCCTTTCCGACATCTTTGGCAGGTCTACATCCACTACTTCAATAGTTGTTTCTTTATTTTTCTCAGGCATTTTACTTGAAGCTTCATGATCTTTGAAATAACTCAAAGTTTCCCTTAAACTAGTTACTAAATTACTCCTCGCTTCCCAGTTTAGATATTTTTTTGTTTTTTCTAAATTAGGGGTAGGCCAAGGTGGTAACTGGCTTGGTTTAAAGCCTCTATTCTCATACCAAATCGGATCTAATAATACTTGCTTAACTTCACTAATTTTAACCGGCTCCCCCACCCCATCAAAAATTTTCATGGCAGTTCCACCGGCCAGCATACTTTTCAGAATTAAATTAGTGGCATCACTAATATATAGGGCTCGGCTAGAAAACTCTAAACTGTCAGCTTCATTTTGGAGTTTACCGTCAACCGAACTAGTAATTAGTTTAAATAAAGGATCGTCAATATTAAAACTCATTCTGGGTCCGTAAACCGGCCCGAGCCTTATTATCCGCGAGTTTAATTTATTATCACTTGCAAACTTGGAGATCTCACTCTCCGCCTTCTTATACCAATTAAACTGCTTGTCGACTTCAGCTTCGTATAAATTAATATGGGAAATAAAAACAATTTTGCTGGAATATTTTAGAGCCAGTTTAAGTAGACCGCTAATATCCCAATTAACCCCAGCAACAATAAAAATATAATCCAGTCTCTCAAGATTTAATTGTAGGTTTTCACCATTTGAATTGACCAGGTGAAATTTACCGTCCTTAATTACGTCTTGAAGGTTTTCTTTTCTGCCTGTTGAAAAATTATCCAAACCGACTACCTCAATACTCTTTGTGAGTAAAGCATGGCTAACGTGAGAACCTAGGAACCCGGCTGCTCCCACGACCAAAGCCGCAGGTGAGTTCCTCGAAAGGTTAATGCTAGGTTTAATGTTGCTATTATCAGTATTTTCGGGCACGGGTAAATGTTAGATGTTTTTGGGGATTATTTCAAGATATAGGAAGAGGATCTAAGTATAGCTTACAGCTCACAGTCTACAGTCAAAAAAATGTATAAATTGTTTGTAGGCTAATTGATGAAGATTGATGGCTATCTATTGTCCAACGCTTCATTGGCCAATCTATCTGGGACAGAATTTTGAGCCCTGGGAATATGGTTATAGCTAATTTTTTTAAACTTACTTTCTAGAACTTTTATCTCCTGAATCAAAGGGATTAAATTAGGCGCTTTAATCTTATACCTTCCTGATAATTGTTCTTTAACCAATTTAGAGTCCATATAAAAAGTTACCTCTTCCGGTAAATCAAATGAAAACTCCGCTACTAGGTACTTATATGCTGCCAACACAGCGGAATATTCTGCAAAATTATTAGTATTAATCCCCAAATATTTTCCTTGCTGATAAACTAGGTTGCCACCACTATCAGAGATACTGAAACCATAAGACGACTCACCTGGATTACCTCTAGAAGCCCCATCTGTAAAAATTATTAGTTGCATAATTCGAGCATTGCGAGAATTTCAAGCTTTGCTTATTTTATCCCTCGCCATAATATCATGACCTGCATACTCAAAATCAAGTACTCAGAAATTGCTGTTGTTATAATAGCTCCATTTATTCCGTAAACAGGAATTAGTAATAAGTTAAGAATTAAATTAACAAATAAACCAACCAGGTAGATTAAGAATAGGGTTCTAAATTTCTTAAGGCTCATTAATGTCCACATAAACAGGGAGCTTAGAAAAAATGCCGGTAGAGTTAGCACCAGGTATCTTAAAGTATCGGCTGATTTACTAAATCCGCCGCCAGCAATTATTCCGATAATTATCGGGGCTGCCATCCAAGTGATAGCAATTACCAGTACGGAAAAAAGTAATAAAAATAGGCCAGCTAATTTAATTTGGTTGTTAAACTTTTCTAAATTTTCCTTGATTTGAAGAAGCATCAATGGGTAATAGCTATTCATAATAAAAGTTGGAATTACTAAAATTGTTTGGAATATAGAGTAAGACAGGTTGTAAATTGCAACTTCCTCAAAGCCTTTTAAGGAAGTTAGTACAAAAGAGTCTAGCCTAAAATAGATGGTATTTAAAATTAATGTGGCAGACAATGGCCAAACTGTAATCAATAAATTCTTAAGGTAACCCCAACTAGGGAGTAAAAATTTCAAAGGGTAGAGTTTATTGGCCAGATAGAAACTGATTATATTGTTTATAAGCCAACCAAAAACAACTCCCAACATCAGCACTGAAATAGGGTAGGGTTTTAGAGATAAAAAGTAAGTGGATATAAGCATCATTAGTGATCCAACTACACTGGCTATCATATATTGTTGATATTTTAAATTGGCTTGGAAGATTAAATTAGTTGATACTGAAATATTGTTTAATAATATTGCCAAGGATCCTACTAAAACTGTCATTTGAAAAAGGGGAGTGTTAAATGGCATGAAATATACTAGCAAGTTGGCCAGGACAATTAAACAAACTGACCAAACCAGCCGAAGACTAAATAAGTAGCTCGGATCTTTAGAGCCTTTGGAGTATTTAGTTAAAAAATAATTGTTTAAGCTTAAATCAGCTGCTAGATAGAAAAATATAATATACGTAAGCGCGAGGGTATAAACTCCAGTGCCCTCGGTTCCATAATTTCTGGTAATTAATCCCAGTACCAGTAGGGTAGAAGCAGCGTTAACAATCTTAGATAAAACCTGCCAAACTGTCTGCTCTGAAATCTTTAACAATCTTTGCACCAAAATATTCTATACTCAAAATGCCATCATTTGCAAATTAATTACGGTTATTTTGAGTTCAAGATTATTTGACGAGAGTTACAGACTCGTGTTAAATGAGCTTACTGTACTTGACAATCAAAATACAGTTTAATATACTGCGACCATGAGCATCAAAACTGAGATAGAGGCAAGTATTGATTTTACCTCAAATGGCCATATTTTAGCTGATACTATTGTAACTGAAACTCGTAAGGAGTTTGCAGAATATACTAGATATGATGATTTAGTTCGAAGCTTGGGTAAACAAAGGTTTAGAAATACCGTCGCTGAATTTACCGGTGGAGGAATTATCGTAATCGGAGTATTAGCTGAAGCTCTCAGTATGGCCAAATTGATGACTGAAGCGGGAGTTTATCTTACTCCCTCAGAAGCCTTCACAGATCAGATTTTTAAAGTAGGGCTTTTTGGTTTAGGACTTTTGCTTACTAAAAGGGCTTGGCAAGAAGGAGATAGATTAACTAAATTAGAAATGCGACAGCAGGGAATTGATAGAATGATCCCTACCCGTATGTACCAGCCTGCTGTTATAAAGGAACCTGAAACAGTAGATGGAGCTACCCAAGTAGCAGATCAAGTTGCAGTACCTGCTAACTCTTAACTCTTATCACTAAATATCTGTCGCGGCCTTCGCCAATAGATTCTGATTCAACGCCTTCTGTTTCTTGAACTACCATATGAATAATACGACGCTGCCATGACGGCATTGCTTCCAACTCCAACTCTTTTCCAGTTTCTTTAACCTCGGCAATATAATCAACCGCCACTCTTTTTAAATCTTCTTCCTTTTTTTGTCTCCAACCAGAGACATCCAAAATGACTCTTTTAAATTCTTCGTCACCTCTTTGGCGAGATAGAATTTGACTAATGATTAACTGTAAGGCTGATAGGGAATCACCCTTAAAGCCAATTAGGCGTCCTGCATCCTCAGTTTCAATCATTACTTCGAAGCCGTCTTCAGTATCCTGGATATCATAAGAACCCTCCAATAGCAGGAGCCCTAAGATATTATCTAAAATGTCTGATAATTTATCTTCCATAATTTTAAAACTCTAAATACTAACATCTAAATCCTAAACAAATTATAAATTCAAATTTCAAAATTTTTAGAATTTAGGGTTTAGTGCTTCGGATTTTCTCAATTAGTCCACTCATTCCACCCCAGCCGGTAATCTTGTACTGTTGTATTATACCCATTATTGTGAAAGTATTCCAGTATATGGCCAGACCCACCGGAAAAGTAAAGGCAAAGTAACCGATCATGATCGGCATCATATAGACCATCTGGGTCTGCATTGTAACCATCATATCTTCGGTTTGCTTTTCTTTTTTAGTTTCTTTATCCTCATGCTTGACTACTTGGGGTAAGGTCATTTTAGACTGGACAAAGGTTAGCGCCGCCGTTATAAGAGGCACTGACAGTAGAAATACACCAGCCTCATTAAAGCTCGACGGCTTAGCCGCTAAATTTAAACCAAAAAAATTTGGGTCAGGAGCAAAGGTGAGGTGTAACCAATCGTTATAAAGTAGCGAGTTAATCTTATCTAGGTTGCCGTGAGCACCATCTGGGAAAACATTAATAACTGCTTGGTACAAAGCGATAAAAATCGGTAGCTGAATTAAAGCCGGTAAACAACCACCCATTGGGTTAACTCCGTGTTCTTTATATAAGGCCATCTGGGCCTCTTGCATTGCTTTACGGTCATCTTTATGTTTTAATTTGAGTGCATCAAGGAAAGGTTTTAAGGAAGCCATCTTGTGAGCAGATTTTACCTGAGAAGCCGTGAAAGGCCAGATTAAAATCCTAATTATTACTGTCAAGAGTAGAATTGACAACCCAAGAGCCCCAGGAATTCCCGCCATATGCAGTACTTGGTAGGCAAAAATTAGACCATTTACAATTGGCCCAAAAAACAAAACGTCAAAAATGGCAATTATTGGTTCCAACTCAACCTCCAGTTATTACAAGACAAAATTCTTTTTATTCCCAGACCGATTCCTTTAACAGTTCCAAATTCCAAAATGGCCAGTTTGGTGTATTCAGAACAACGAACCGAGTACTTACAGGCACCGCCAGGAGCAAAAATTCTCAGTAACCCAGTATCAAAGGATAAAAATAGCTGGTAAAAATTTATTAGACTAATTAGGAAATGTTTCATATTTTTACTTTCGACTTATTACTTCTTCCTTAACCAATACCTCCTCCAGCTCCATCAACACATCTCCTGATTTTACACTAATGACTGCCTGTTTGGGAAGAGCCACTATATTGATGTTTTCTGGCAGTTGATTATATAAACTTTGAATAGCAGCCGAGACTAGTCTTCTGGCACGATTGCGGTCAACTGCTTTTTTGAATACTTTAGAGGAACTAGTTATACCAATTCGAGGATTTTGGTTTTCGCCAAGTTTTACAAACAACTTCACAAACTGAGTATCAATTGGTTTACCAGAAGCTACCCATTTGAAGTCTGTCTTTAGATTTAACCTCTGAGATTTGGGTAGCATGATTAAACAGCCAGTCGAGTCCGACCTTTTTCTCGTCGCCTCTGCAAAACAGCTTGGCCATCATTACTAGACATTCTGGCCATAAAACCATGTTTACGAGCCCTTTTTAATTTTTTAGGTTGATATGTTCTTTTCGGCATGTGTGTAGTTTACTAGGTTTACGTTGGAAATTCAAGCGGGTTCTATCACTTCTGTTTTTTGGAAGCAGCTTGCCTGTCTTTTCTAATTACTAATAGGATTAGGGCAAAAGCAATCGCTGTTAGTACTCCAAATGTAGTAGCAGAATTAAAGGCCTCAACCCAATTTATTTGATTCATTTTTTATTTCTACCTTGGGCAAATAACCAAGATAGCAACAAAAACAGTGTAACACTTAGTAACCCCCTTATCAATATTCCATTATTGATTTCGTATGGAATAGTACCAAAAGATGACGTCACTATAGTTCCAATAAAATATGCTTTAGCTATATCTAAACAAAAATCAGATAAAATCTTTGCTAAATTATCCACTAGATTGAGTATATTAAAAACTGATCTAGTTTTAAATAGTTTCACCGTCTTTACTGGTGGATAAGTTATCCACTAAGATGCTGGCATGGAACCACTGTTAGTCTGGAAAAAAACTTTAAAGGCCATCAAGGATGAGCTTGATGCACATAATTTTCGCTTTTGGTTTAGCCCTGTTCAACTAGTCGACTTAACAGCTAGTGTTGCTACTTTAAGTGTGCCCTCTGCTTTTTTTGCGGAGCAAATGAAGCAAAGATACTACGACCTGATCACTAAAAAATTAAAAGAGGTCACAGAACTTAATCTTCAAATTGAATTTAAAGTTAATTCAACTAAAACTGACTCAGTAGCAAGTAGTGAGGATGGCTTTTTTCAGATCCCAGAACAAACCTTAAAAGGTGTTGCCCCAACTTTAAACCCAAAATATAATTTAGAGAATTTTGTGGTTGGTTTTACCAACAACCTAGCTTTTGCGGCCGCGGAGGCTATAGTCGCTAACCCTGGAGTTTCCTATAATCCGCTATTTATCTATGGACCATCTGGGGTAGGCAAAACCCATCTAATGTTGGCGATCGGTAATGCCATGCTCAAAAATAATCCTCAACTCAAGATTCTTTACGCTTCATCTGAAAAATTTATGAATGATTTTGTGGAAAGTATCCAAGGCAAACAGATGGGTAATTTTAGAAGTAAATACCGCAACTGTGATCTATTCCTAATCGATGATGTCCAGTTTATCTCCGGCCGTGATGCAATGCAGGAGGAATTTTTTCATACTTTTAATGAAGTCTACTCTAAATCGCTGCAGATTGTCTTAACCTCAGATAAATCTCCAAATGAGATCCAAAAATTGGAACCCCGATTACTCTCTCGTTTTCAAGGTGGCTTAATGGTAGATATTCAATTACCAGATTTTGAAACGAGGATGGCAATTTTAAAGGAGAAATTGTCTGAAAGAGGTGAGGGTTTATCGGAAGAGATCCTCCAATATGTCTCAGAAACTACGCCCTCGAATACCCGTGAATTGGAAGGTAAACTAACCCAGTTGCTGCAACTTAAGCTGCAGAACCCAGATTTCACATTAGCACTAGCTAAAGAAAAATTAGGTCAACCAATTCAAAATAGGAAATTAGACCAAAAAAAGGTGCTATCTCAAATTAATGAATATTTTAACCTAAAAATGGTTGATTTAATCGGGCCGAGACGCCAAAAAGAGTTAGTGCTACCCAGACAGATTGCGATGTATATTCTATACAACGAGTGTAAATTACCTTTGGAAAAAGTCGGAGAAATACTTGGCGGGAGGGATCACACCACAGTTATGCACGGTGTGGATAAGATTAAACAAGCTCAGGCCAGGGATAGACAAATCCAAACCTACCTAACTGAGTTAATGCAACAACTAAATTAGTTGTCAACAACTTATCCACAGTTTATCAACAAAGTTATCCCAACCAGGTTCAAGGCTTATCTACACGAACTAAATCCTAATCTAAATATAGTTTTCACGACTTGTAAACATATCCACCGACACTACTAACACCACTACTATTTTAAATACTACCAACTTAATCTAAAAGGCTTGTTGATAACTGATGATATAATAGCTTTTAATGGATAACCAACTACTACTTATAATCGGAATATTACTTATAATCGTTATTGCTTATCTTATAGGTAGACTGCAATCCAGAAAACAAACTGATATTCCCCAAGACCTCATTGATCTTTACAGGCAAGTTGAAGGTTTACCGGTCAGAATACTGCAAACCATCCAAGGCTCAATTAATCCCCAAAAGGGGAAGATGGCGGAACTGCTGACTTATGCAGAGTTGCGCTATGATTATGATAGAATCATTCCACTTGGTCAGCCAGTTGATTTTATTGGAATAAAAAATAACAGTCACATCGATTTTATAGAGGTTAAGTCAGGGACTGCCTATATCTTGACAGAAGAGGAGAAACATATTAAGAACTTAGTTGTAAACGGTAAGGTTAACTTTAGGCTCATTAAGGTCACAGAAGAGGAAGTAAATAGGTTTGTAAATAGTAGACAATGAAAATATCCATCGCACAACCAGATCTGCTGCCAGCACTGACTTCAGTTTCACGGTCAGTGGGAGTTAAAGCTAATTTACCGGTTTTAGGCAATATCTTACTCTCGGCTGAGAGTAATAAACTAACGCTATCAGCCACTAACTTAGAGATTGGGATAATTAAATCAATCAGCTGTGAGGTAATTGATCCTGGCGATATCACTATTCCGGCTAAAACAATCTTAGAGATCATCCAAAGTTTAGGAGCGGTTAAAGTTGAAGTTGAAACTATTGGGGATAATATGAGCATCAGTTCAGGTAAATTTAAAGCCAGTTTAAACTGTATTCCTTCCAGCGAATTTCCAGTGATTCCTCTGTCTTCAGAAAAGGGGATTACCATAAAGAAAGAGGTGATTGCCAATATTCCTTCCATAATTTTTGCGGCTGCAATTGATGAAGGTAGGCCAACTTTAACGGGTATATTAACTGAGCTTGAAGATTCACACCTGAATTTTGTGGCCACTGATGGCTTTAGGTTAGCCCATCAGCAGGTTAAGCTAACAGAGTTGGACAGTGGCACCAAAATCAAAGTGCTGATTCCCAAAAGAACCTTTGAAGAGGTGGTTAGGGTAATTGCCGAGGAAGGGATTGAGGAGATCGAAATGGCGGCCTCAAATAGTCAAAACCAGATCATTTTCAAAATAGGCAGCAGTACTATCTCGTCGCGTTTGATTGAGGGGCCGTTTCCTGGTTGGGAAAAATTGATTCCCACTGAGCATAAAACTAGACTGATCTTGGATCGCTCTGAGCTGGTGGCAGCGGTTAAATTGGCCTCAGTTTTTGCTAAAAGTGAATCAAATATTATTACCTTTAAACTATCAGAGGGTAAAGTTGTTTTGCAATCACAATCCAAGGAATTAGGCAGCCAGGAAAATGAAGTTGATGGTCAGGTAGAAGGTGAAGACGTCACCATTGCCTATAACGCTAGGTTTTTAACTGATGCGATCGGTGCGAGTAATGCTTCTCAGCTGATTATGGAATTCCAAGGTTCGCTGTCGGCCACATTAATTAAGCCAATGGGAATAGAAGGTTTGGAATATATTTTGATGCCAGTGAGACAATCTTAGAGTGGAAACTCTAAATACTAATTCCTAAATTCTAATCATTTTGAAATTTTTATTTGGTTATTTGAAATTATTTAGTATTTAGATATTAGAAATTAGGATTTTCACACACCTTTATAACTAATAGTACTAAAATGGTAAATATATTCATGGTCTAGGTTTTGTTTGTCCTGAGTATGGGTACCAGGATCAATATAAAGAGTATAGCCGGAACCAAGTTCTAACGGTTTAATAAAACTAATTTTGTAAGTAGCCTGCTGATTATTTGTATTAACCAATTCTTCAACTTTACTCTCAACAACAGGGTCAAAATGATATTTAAATTCTGCGCCTACCTGTTTATTTAGGGTAATCTCAATGGATTGAGTTGGTAGAATCGTGACTCCCTCTAAAGGGCTAGGTTTAGTTGATATTACCCTTAAAGAATCAGCTTGGTTTTGAGGAGCGCTTGAGGCAATAGCTTCGAGCGGTTTTTGGCTTAGATTACTAAGGTGAGATTTATTCAGAAACAAAACTACACCTAGGATTAATAGTATTGCAGAGATAACAATTTTTTTAGTCATTTCAGATCCCTGAGTAAGGATAGGTTTTAAAGCCATAGGTATAATCTCCTTCCAAGTTTGATCCGTCCATAGATTTAGTTGATTTGGGAATTTTTATAAAATACTCAGTAGAAAAAGCCCAGGCATTAGTGGGTTCAATGGTTAGTTCGGTATTAGTACTATCAAAATAGATTTTAATCTCGTTGACTGGAATTAGTTCTAGCTCTAAAGATGCTGGATCGACTGGTTTACTGAATTTAATCTTAATCATCTCAGTTACGCTAGCTTCTGTGCCGCTGGCTATTGGTTGTGTGAGGATATTAAATTGGGTTGATGGACTAGGGAGCAGTTTTTCATTGTTATTTTTAGAACCATAAAAGAACTGTAAAAGTAGAATTACTAGGGCAACTAATATTAGGAAAACCAGTAAAATAATAACTCTCTTGTTAGGCATTAATTATATTGTACTACTATGGAGTCCTGCTTGAACAGAGTATGCTATATAGATGTGGTAGTCAAATCCTTAATCCAGGATCGATCTTGGATCTCGTTACTTTTTAGGAATGTGTCAAATTCCTGATTTCCAGCTGCTTCCTGACCTTTCTTTAAAATTAGGGTAAATCGATTGGTTGAAAAGCTGTAAGACAATGTAAAATTAGTACCTTTATATGGTAACTTTTTAATTAGCTGCGATACATTCTCGCCCTGTTGTCTGGCTTGTATATCTGCTTCTGAAGAATAGCTATAGGTATGGTCAGGTAAAGGCCCGCCAGAGGATGGAGTGAAAGTTGGAGAAGGGCTAGGTTTAATAATAGGTACTGGCGTTTGCTTTAATGGCTGGTTTTCAGATTTAAAAAATACTAAGATTGCCATTAAAATTATAACCACTATTAAGAAAATGATTAGTAGTTTGGTTTTGTTATTAAGCATAAATATAGACCTATTCATATTATGACCCGATCTTTTTTAGACCATAAGCATAGAGCCAGTTAAAGCTATTTATTGGGTAAGATCTACCTGTTGCTCTTTCTTGACCATCATTGGTGCAATTAACAGGATCTCTAACGGTGATTGTTTGATTATCAGGATTATAGCCCTCCACAACAAAAATATGGTTGCAGTTGCAACTAGGAAATCTAGCCGACGAACCGATTATTAAATATTTATCCTTAGGGTCTATTGGATTTAAATATTTATTAGCCAAATCAGCATCTAGTTGACCACTTTTTGTTAGAGCATCAGTAGGATCTAGTCCAATAGAATTTAGAAAAGATCTGATTTGAAGCATGTACTCCATTCTA
>Ga0209542_10012544_pt1 | contig 14791 bp, 14 predicted proteins | sample RifCSPhighO2_01_FD_184028 | JGI IMG/M metagenome (GOLD analysis project Ga0209542, IMG submission 184028) | Soil microbial communities from Rifle, Colorado - Rifle CSP2_plank highO2_0.1 (SPAdes) (version 2) | ecosystem: Environmental > Terrestrial > Deep subsurface > Rock core/Sediment ...
GGCAGGGGGTGTGCGCCATTCTAAAAAACAAATAGATGATGCTCATAGAATTATTCATAAAATAATATTAAAAGGAGAAATACCAATGGAAGAAAAGCCAGAGCATGATGAAGCAATTTACCAATATGCAGCCTAAGCTTTGTCCGGAGTTACCATAATTTGAACATCAATTAGTGCCATCAAGTCTTAAAAAGCTCAAATAATTTTCAAAAACATCCAATCCGGACAGAGCCGCCGCCTAAAAAGCTTTAAAAACTTTTCTTAATATTATTTTTATATGAAACCAGAAATATGTACAACGTTAACTCTTGATAATTATCTAAAATATGGAGATCGTAAAGTTCCCGGAAGAATTAGTTTATTTGTAAATTCTCCAAACGCTGAAACTTACTTTGTTCCAATAGATACTGAGCATATTGTTCTTGCTAAGTATTTAGTTGCTAAATCTTATGCTAGAATATTAAGCGATCTTGTTCCAGTTCATATTGATACAAAAATGGATGGAGGAGAACCTTGTATAACAGGAATAATCACGGGAGCTAGTGGCATGGAAATAGGTTATGGAGTAAGACATTCTCTTGATGAACTTCAAAGAGCTCATGGCAGGGGTAAAGAATTAGTTATGATGGCTCATTTATATCATACAGAACCACTTAACGAAAATGTGATTAGGAGATATATGATCAAGAAAGTGGCTTAAAATGCAAATTGAATTGAGAAGAGATAATCTAAATGAAACACTTCAAGGATTATTTGATTTAGAAGAAATATCTTTAGATAATATAGCCTTAAATGAAATTTTAAAATTAGGAAAAAGAAGAGACATAACTTTTTTAAGAATTGAAAAAAAATATTTTGCAGATGTCGCACCAAATCAGGGTAGTGAACCAAAATATGGACTTAAAAAAGAATATGAAGTTATTATAGAAGGTAAAGCTTATAAAATATATTTAAATTCTAATAAACTACCCTAGATTATTTATCATTTTAGTGTTTTCTATTCATTGATCTCATTGCTCCCCCAGCCTTATACGGATTTCCCTTTCCGCCTTTCTGTGATCTACCTTCAGGATAAACACCTAACATTTCTTCACTTTCATCATAGCCACAGGTTAAACATATAAGAAATTTTTCTCCCATTAATTCTACTGCATCTATATGTTTGCTTTTGCATTTAGGGCATTCTGTTTTCATATTATTTTATAACTATTTATCTTAATAAAACTTATTATATTATTCTTTGTCCTGTTTCTTTATCTATTATATGGATTACTAATACTGGACAGGCTTGTGCTGCTTCTTTCCATTTTTCTAATTCTGATTCATCTATTTCTCTAATAAAAAATCCATTTTTAGAATCTTTTTTAGAATTTTTCATGTCAGCCTTACCGTCATTAACCATCTCCCAATTTTCAGGATCTACAACAGTGCATGAGGCTACACCAATACATCCTTCTCGGTCATATTCTATTATATATTTTTTCATATTATTTTTAATAAATCTTCTCCATGTGTTTTGCAATTTACATCTTCAATTATCTGTTTAATTCGCATATCATTTATTATATAAGTTTTTCTTATAATTCCCATATATTCTTTTCCTAAAAATTTCTTTTTCCCATAAGCATTATATTTTTTACATACTTCTTTTGTTGTATCACACAATAAAATAAATGGGATTTCATATTTTTCTACAAATTTTTTATGACTTTTTTTATCATCTGCACTTATTCCTAAAATTACATACCCTTTTTTCTTAAAATTATTAAAATTATCTCTTAAACTACATGCTTCTAAAGTACAGCCAGGGGTATTATCTTTTGGATAGAAATATAATACTACTTTTTTATAATCAGATAATTTTACTTTTTTTCCATTTGCGTCTTCTAATTCAAAATCTAATGCTTTATCATTTTCTTTTATCATATAATAAACAAAATTCAAGTGTTTTTAAAAGTTATGCACCGCGTGTTGCATGCCTTTCTCCAAGTACATTTTCAAGATATATCTTTAATGGAATGATTTCGATATCTGATGTACGTGGATTTATACTATATGGCCCACGATTTATTTTTGAAGAAGAACTTAAAATAACACCATCCCTGACAAGTCTGTAAAATGTATTAGTTATATCAGCTGTAATTTGCTCTCCTAAATATGGTTTAAAATTTTTCTTTACAGAGTCATAGGATATTTTTATACTGCCTATAAATCCTCTTGTTTTTGCTCTAAATCCACCTTCAATAATACCATTAACAATTCTGAAATCATATCCTACATCACTAAGCATTGAATCTAAATCTTTATCATAATTTATTGATGATTCTAGAGTTATTTGTTTATTAACTCTAGATAATTCTCTTATACCAGAAATAGAAGAAAAAATATTGGGATTTTCAGAAAACACATTATCAAATTTCTCTCCTAAATTTCTTACAACATCAGAAAGTAAACCAATATAAGATTCAAATTGTTTTTTAGCATATATAGTTAAATCATCATTTAATTCACATATCTTATCCGCTTTTTCTTTTCCAACTAAATCTACTAAAGAATCATATCTTGTATTAGAGACAACTTTAATAACATCATTTCTTGATTCTCTTACTAAAACAAATGTAGGCTTTCTAGAAAATAATAATTGTTCCGCAGCTTGACGCATTTCAGAGGTTATTAAACATTGTTCTTCAAGTTCAGATAATCTAGATTTAGTATCAAATCTCATTCTTAGTGATTCTATTTTATTAGTAATATAATATTGTAAAACATTAGTGTCATAAGATTGAAGATTATCATCTCTCTCTTTAAGTGCATAACAAAATGCAAGAACAGGATCTGTTTTTTTATCAGAATTCATATCATTAATATTCTCTCTTGAAACTGTTTTAAATAATTCTAATTTAAATTTATCATATTTATTAACCTCAGTTATAATTCTTGAATTTATAGTGCCAATAGCAGATTTAATAATATTAGGATCAAAACTCAAAAAAAAATTGTCATTTATAATAATTACTTTACATTCCGATTTTAATTTTCTAGATACATCCGTGATCAATCTATCTTTTAAATCTAAAATTCTTGCTCTCTGTTTTTTTAAAGCAATATGTGCTTTTTTTCTTCTTTCCTTAAGTCTATCTCCTAATAATACGGATCGTGTTTTCATATAGAAAAAATTTATTAAAAAAATTTATAAAGCTATGTTATAGGATTATATTCACCTTTTACTATTAAATAGAGCATTTACATTTTGGTTGCTAATTCATCTATAAAATTAGCTTAATCAAATATAGATCAACAATTACAAAGATAAATTTAAGATTTTAAAAAAAAATAAAGGTTTATATCTCGAAGCATATTTGGGATTTGTTAAATACACGCACCGTTAATAAAACTCCATGGCCCGCCAAGATAATTTGTTGAACCATCACCCTTGAATTTTTTTAAACGAACTTTCTGACCAACTTCAATCTTATCTTTACCTTTAGGAGCAACAAGAGAAAATCCACCAGTATTTAGATTATATCCATTTCTACAACAATATTTTTGTACAGCACCAAGAGATATACTTCCAAATCCAGGCAAAGAAGCGAGTATATCAGTTGATTTAACTTCAAAACAATTATGCGTTACATTTGTTATTACTCCATCAACACTGTAGGTATCAGAATCATATGCTGAACAACTTAATGCAAATACAAAGGATAATGTCGCTATACCCCTCTTTATTGGAGACATACATAACAATTCAAGCCCATTAATTTTATCATTTTTCATAGTTTAAACCTCCAGTATGAATAATAAAGAATTATCTTATTTTTATAACCTACCATTGCTTTTCAGAACAAAATATCGAATTTATTAATCATTTAATAATAATGTTAATTATAAAACGCCAAGGATGTGGTTGAAGCCAACAAGCGAGCCCATCTCAATCTGATTTTATCCAGCTCACTATTCTAAACGCTAAGAAATATATAAAACCAACGTGATTGCTTAATAGTGGCAAGATAAAAATTTTTGTTAAATAATTTAAACTTTTATTTAAGTTCATCGTGGCTACTAAACAGCAGCAAGAGTAATGTTATAGTTCTCATACAATAATCTATATAAACCTAAACTCTGCTAATAATTCTATGAAATTAAGAAATCTTGCTAGACTTGGACTTGTATCGTTACTAGGATCAACAGCTTGTGCACAAACGCCAACAAAAATTGAAGTACCAAACTTGGGGAATCTAGAACAACAAGTTATTGCAGTAACAAAAGATCCAAGCATAAAACAAAACAGTTATTATATTGCGTACAACAAGATAAACGAAAAAGGAACAAGCACAGGAGAACACATAATAACGCCACCAATACTAAAAGAACACCACGATCATCAAGAACTACAATGGCAAATAATAAACATGCCAACACAAAACGAAACAAAAATAGGATGGGAACCAGAAGTATAATTAATAGCAGGATTCGCAACAAACATCACAGGAATCTATCTAATTAATAAAGAAGAAAAGAATGAGACTAATAGCAACAACTTAAAATATAGAAATTTAGTTTCTTTTAGTGCATTGTACAATCTCTTTTTGAAATTTTATGGTATGGTCTTCTTCGAATTTCTTTGCTGTATTACAAAGTTTTCCAGTAAGATCACAACTTAAGCTTAATAATGCGCCTATGGATTCATTACTTAAATTGTCCCATTGTGTTTTTTCTTTTCTAATTCTTATACAACTTTCAAGTTTCATTTTTTGATAACCTCCAATGCTAATTTAAGTGTTTTGGTATATAAAGTATGCGAAAAATGTAGGATAAATAATTTTAAATATTTATTTTGTTATTTCGTCAAAATATTGTATGATTCTCTTTATATCTTCTTTTGAATGATTTAATGGACTTAGAATCATTTGAATTTTTCTACCTTCCCTAGCAATGTTTCTAAGCCCTTCAGGAGAAATTGACTTTTTTAATAATTCATGAATCACTTTGTTTCTTTTTTTATTAAACTCAGAAATGTTCATGTACATATCTTTATCAATAATACCTAAAATGTAGCATATATCGCTGTAATCGTGTAAATATTGCAATTTAAACTTTTTTTTAATTAATTGAATTCTCGTTTGGTCGTTAGAAGTCAAATTTTCTAATTCCCCCTTTAGGTACGCTTCAATTGTGTTGGTGTTGTAAATTATTTTTTATTAGAATCTTCTAAACGGGAATAACAATCATTCCCCACGGTCTATCTACAATAGTAGAAATTATTAGAATCTTCTAAACCCATCAACAATATCACGATAAGGGAGTAAATCTACAATAGTAGAAATTATTAGAATCTTCTAAACAGTGGAGGGGGTGGAGGGGGCGGTTTAAATCTACAATAGTAGAAATTATTAGAATCTTCTAAACTTCAGAGCATGCATGAGAAGATTACTATCTACAATAGTAGAAATTATTAGAATCTTCTAAACGGTTCGGGGACTTCAGCAAATTTAATTAATCTACAATAGTAGAAATTATTAGAATCTTCTAAACTAGTTTCTAATTCATTCCATTGAGTTTTACATCTACAATAGTAGAAATTATTAGAATCTTCTAAACTTAATATAGGAACAAAAAACCTAAACACATCTACAATAGTAGAAATTATTAGAATCTTCTAAACATTAACAGGGGTAAGGGCGAGATGACATCTACAATAGTAGAAATTATTAGAATCTTCTAAACTTCGGATATTCAGACAGTAGAGGTTTTATCTACAATAGTAGAAATTATTAGAATCTTCTAAACATTATTACCCTACAATTATAGACTCATCATCTACAATAGTAGAAATTATTAGAATCTTCTAAACTTTGCTTTTGTGCAATCACCGACAAGATCTACAATAGTAGAAATTATTAGAATCTTCTAAACTGTTATGCAGATGGACTTCACGCAACAAATCTACAATAGTAGAAATTATTAGAATCTTCTAAACACCTTCCATATAGCGGAACTGCAGGAGGAATCTACAATAGTAGAAATTATTAGAATCTTCTAAACCCATCAACAATATCACGATAAGTCACACTATCTACAATAGTAGAAATTATTAGAATCTTCTAAACAAACGCCCGATACACTACAATCATTTAATCTACAATAGTAGAAATTATTAGAATCTTCTAAACAGGTGCGAGTATGTATTATAATTCCCGCTATAAGTTCTACGACGACCTTTTTCGGCTTAGAAATTATTCTAAGACACACATTTGCACCTTGCATATCTTGTTTTAAGTATTGTCTATTTAAATAGTTTTTCTATTTTAATAACGAGAATATAAATTATAAGTCTTTCTCATAAAGACCGAGGTTTGCATTTTAACCCAATACCAAATCATCCTCTTCATTCTTTGCATAACCAAACCTCAATATTTTAACAGAATCATTAAGTTGAAATATAATTATACTATCGTTCTGTCTGAACTCTTTTTCAAATTTCTCTTTTATTTCAAGTTGGATAATTTCAAGTATACGCTTACTATTACTTATCTCATAAACTGAAAACTGCAATCTCCTTCCATAGCTTATAATGAATTTATTGAACCTTGTTCGTAATCTGTCATTTTCTATATCATATGTTATAATTATCATTCTGAATTACCTATATTAAATATTGGATATTGACTTATTTCTTTATTTTTAATAAATGCCCTGTAATATGATTGAATATACAAAAAAATATCTTCTTTATGTTCAAGAATTGCTCGTAAAAATATTTCTGTGTATTTCTTGGTGACATCATTTTTAATTTCAAACATATTCTGGGAACATATAAAATCTTGTTCTTGTATTTGTTTTAGATTATAACTTGTACGTAATCGTTTATCAATAATACACCTGAATGGTTCCATAATATCGCAGACCAAGGATTTTCGTTGGAAAAACAATTTGTGATAAACTCCGCAATAAATATCAAAACCATAAAGATCTATATTTGCTTCAATAAATTGAAATAAATAAGTATACCCCATGTCTAATAAAACATTATAGATGTCAGATTTAATTCTAGGTTTTCTTCCTTTAAAATCCATATTTTTAAAATAAGTTTGAAAAAATAGTTTAGACCCATTGCCTTCAATACCCAACAATCCCTGACTATTTTCTGCAATAGTTACCGATTCAATTAATCTCTTCATTTTTGATATGGCTTCTTTCTCATTTTCTGTTTTATATCTTAAGGATTGCATTAATTGTAGCTGATTAGAAATTTTATTAGAAATAATATGTTTTGCAATAATTAGATCATTTGTACATGAATACTGCATCTTTCTAAGAAGGAAATTTCCTTCAGTACCTGAATTAAACACAAAGTAAGGTCTTAAAGAATAATTAAGAAATACTATTGGAAAGCAGAATTTCTTTGCATTCTTCAACAGCATAGAAGTAATAGTGAATTCCCCTCTTATAAAAACAACAAATATTTTATGACATGAATGTTGCAAGGCAATTTTTCCTTCTTCATCAGTTAATACTAGATTTGAATTTCTGAATGACAATTTTTTAGCTTTATTACTTTCTAAATATAATACTTGCTTTTCCATAAAATCAGGTTTAGTCATCATTGTAATAATCACATAATTGATTGTAAATACATTTTATACATTTATTTTTATTTTGAAAGAAAGATTTATCTTGCAATTGAAATTGTCTAACCTTTGACAATATATCCAAAAGCCATTCTTTTTCTTTTTTAGAAGGAATATCAACGGTATATACTTTATTATCAGATATAGAATAGAATCTGATTACTTTTACAATATAACCCATTTCTATAAGACAAAAATACTGCGAATAAATTTGAAGCAAGTAACCATCATAAACTACTGTTATTTTATTCTTACGTTCAGTTAATATGCCTTGCTCCATGTCAAACAAATCTATTTTTCCAATAACACCTAATTCCTCGCTATAAATATCTATTCCCTGCAACATAGCTTTTCTTGTTGTATATTTCTTTTCATCAATTGTTTTGTGTGAAATTCTGCCCTGGACTTGAGAAGTGTTATGATATAGATGTTCATCATAATTACCATACAAATTATGGAAATAAATACTTCTTGGGCAGAAGATAAAGTCATTGATATTTGAGATTATTAGGTTTTGTTCCATTAGGTGTTTTTTGATTTTATTAGCCCCATTATTTAACACCAATTTTTTGTGCGAATTTGAGCCATTCTTTTTCACTAATAGTCAGATTAGGTTTTTTCAAATTTTCTAAATCTTTAATTTTATTCAATAAGATTATTCCTTTTCTTGCAATGTTGTATGCTCCGTTAGCGTCTGCATTTTTTGGTTCTTCATCAGTTGCTTCTCTGCTATCATAAAATTTTCCGTTTCTATCAGCAATTGGTGAGACAAGATAATCCATTTCTTTATGGGGTATACTGTTTCTCATCTGCAAAGTCTGCCTAAATAAATCAAGCAGGTTTTTAAAGAACGAAATATCGTCTTTGGAAATTATTTCTTCAATTAAGTTCTCTTCATCCATAAATGGAATGTTTTGTTCTTTGAAAATTGATTTGAATCTATCAGTCAAATTTACTATTTTACTGTCCCAATTATCTTTTTTATCTTTGTTTTTGAATATGTGTATTCTATCTCCTTTTGTGCAGATTATCCAATTATTGCGAGTTCCTTCTGCTTTAATGTTAAATTTAGTATAATCTTCTACCACAAATTCAAAATAACGATTAGTTTTATTAAATCTAATCGCATCGAATGAATTAAAAAATTCTTTTGCTTTTTCAATACTTTCATAAGTTGTTTTAAATAAGTTTACAAATCCAGTGTTTGGATCAATTTTACTGGTGTTCCACGCAGGCACATAAAATAAGAATCCACTTTGTTTTCCGAGTTTTTTGAAGCTCTCAAATCTGCTAGTGAGTTGTAATGCTTTGTATATTCCACCAAATTCAAAAGCATCATTGTCTTTGAATACTAAATAATTCAGTTTATCAATCAATGCTTTTTCTAATTTTTGATAAACTTGTTTTTCTATTTTGAAACGTCCTCGTTTGAATCCGAAGTTCAAATCTTCCATTACTAAAATCGCATTGTATTTAACCATTAGCTTAACTATTTCGTGAACAACAATCGATAAATAACCTTGTTTTAATTCTTTTATGCTTTCAATAACACCCCATTTTTCTCGTGCTTCCTTTCTTTCATCTTCTCGTTTATCTAGTTTTTCGCGATAATCAACTTTTCTTGATTGGGATTCTCCTTTTACATTGTAAAATAGTTCATTAAACGATTTTTGTAATTTTATGTTTCCTTCTTGGTCTATTATTGTTATATATATCAAATGACGTTCTCCTCTATCGATTCCTATTATGTTTATTTTAGGGTTATTTTTCAAGAAGTTGAGAACGGATAAATTTATGTTTTTGAAACCACTCGATTTAAAATTCAGTGTAATTGGAACATGAAACTGAAATTTATCAGATGCGAAACGTTTATTTGAAATAATCGGATAATTGAATTTGTTCTTCAACATTTCTGAATGATGCCCTTTCTTCATTATTTCTTCTGAGTAATTTAATGACCTTTTACGATAGAATAATTCAGCTTCACCATTTAGTTTGTATACTACATTTTTTAGATTGCCTTCATCAAATAGCGCTTTCCAATATAGTGTATGCAAATTATCAGTACCTTTTGCTTTTTTATTTTGTGAAAAATCTTTGTTATATATCTGAAATAAATAGAGTTTTCCTTCTGATACTAAAGAGCTAATATACGCTTCAGGAATGTTTTGAAATGTTATTTTATACCCTTGTTGTTCAACCTCTCGATAGAAATCACTTATATCTTTATATTCAAATGTTGGAGAGAATTTGTGATTGAAATGCTTCCAATCATTATGAATAGAGATAGACTTCTTAAAAAAATCAATCAATTCATGACAGAAATCCAAATTAAAATTGTCTCCTTTCTTATGAATTCCGTTTTTATATTTTATCAACAAATCTTTTGTCGGATTAAATTTTTTAAGATTCTTCTTTGAAAAGAAAACTTTGGGAAGCATTTTATTAGCACCGGGCAAAAGTTTATATTCCATCTTTTCAAAAACAGATTCTCCGTTTGATTTAAGAAATTGTTTTTTAAAAACTTGTTTGTTGTTTACATCAAGTATTCCTAAATAGTACAAACTATCTTTCCTAAATATAACTGTAGTATTATCTGTTTCTTTGTTTTTATCCCAGCCCGCAGCCAACGTGCCGTTTTCAAAATTAAGTTTTATTTTTCCCACATTGTACGATTTTTGTGTTGCATAATTTCTAACTTTGTTGTAAAGAGGAATTATTTTATTAAGTTCCTCGTAATACAAATCAAATTGAGCATAAAAACTATTATCTTTTTCAAGAGAACTGTCTTTATCTAAAACTATTGGTTTCACGAAATGCAAAAATTCCATCAAGGAATCTAAGAATGTTTTTATGACAGAGATATTATCCTTTTCCTGATAAAGTTTTTTATCAGAAGGATATTTAATGTTAAGAATACCTTTTATTGCATTGTATTTCTCTTCAACATTTTTAATCAGTTCTTTTTCAACACAGTCTTTTGATTCTGTTTTAAAATAATCGATAAACCAATTCGTAATACAAGAGTCTGAATATTTCTTTTTAATTTCATGCGAACTATCTAATCTTTGAACATATTCATTAAGAGCACTCTGCAATAATAAAAAAGAAACATTTGAAGCTTTAACGAATTTCTCTTTATCTTTATTTAATTTTTCTCGTTTAGATTCTTTCGCTTTTTGATATTCGTTATTGAAATTAGGTCGCTCAACGAATTCGTAATAATAATTCAATGCTAAATCAAACACATTTCGATTACCGAATAATTTATTTGAAATCAATGTGAGGTTAGAGTCATTTTTTATATAGATTTTGTTTAAATCATATTCTTTGAGTTCTTGAAGAAGTTCTTTGAGTTTAATTAAAACATTCTCAGGATGGCTCGCACCTATTTGTTGGAATGTAATTATGTTAGAATGATAATATTCGTTTATTGCATCCAATACTTTTTGACTTGCAGTTCTGTTTGAATCGTCTTCAAAATTATCAGGTAAAAATGAAACGCTTTCCTTATCACTCAATATCTGTTTATAAAGCAGTTTAATTTTAGGTACCTTATTCTTCTTGTCTGTTTGTTTTTGATTGTATAAGTTGATATATTCGTTCAACCCTTGAATCTTTTTACCTTCTTTTACACTTATTCCACTAATTATAAGATTGTATCCATCTATTTGTTTCTGTGTTAAAACAGTGTTGTAATGATCCAATTTAAAGACTTCATCAATATTCTCGATATTCAAGTATTTGCTCAATTCATTATGAAGTTTATTGCAATCTTCGTATAATCCAATTTTGTTCTTGATTATTCCAAATGTTCTTATATTATCTATAAATTTCGGAAGATTTTCATGAATTAATCTATACGCAATTGCAGTAGAGTTATCTTCGTCAGAATACATATTTTTTCGATTAGTATGAAAGCCAGAAAAATATGTTGTAAATTTCTTGAATTCTTTATCGAAATATATTTCGTCTTTATTGGGCTGTTTTTCCATCCACTCTTCAATAAGTCCTTTTAATTCAGTGTGCTTATTTCCAGTATTTTCATCAGAACCATCACCATCTTCTGTTTCGTCTGAGTTTTTATTTTTTCCTTTTAATAAATCTGCCTTAGTCAATTTTGAAAATGTTTTTCCGGCTTCACCGGACTCAAATGAACTCACGATTTCTTTTCGTAGAATTTCCTTAACTTTACCAAATTCTTTTTTGAAACTTTCTTCTTTCTTCTTTTCAGCATCTGCAGAATAAAGTTCTTCAAATTCTTTCAATCTTGTCAGTTTTGTTTTTGATAAAGCCAAATCAATAAAGTACTTATGAAACCCATCTATAGTTTTCTTCATTCTTTGGTAACTTTGTGCTAACTGTTCGTCTTTGCTGATTAAACCTTTTTTGTTAATATATTCGAGTGTTCTTCCTTGTGGTATCAGTTCAAACCTCAAAGTCTTTCGCAAACTATACAAGTTTGTGAACTCATCAAATATTGATTTTTTTGTTTCCATTTTAATTATAGTCTCTCTATTATCGAATTACTAAAACCTCTTACTTTAATAAATTTTCCTTCTTATATTGTTCTTTTACTGCATTGATTAAGTCATCATTTATCTCTTTTTCTATTAAATCATTAAAGTAAGTAACAGGATTTTTCTTCCATTCTAGTATAGTGTTTACTTTTTTGCTGAATGTTTCAAATGCACTTTTTGTTGGTTGTTTGTTATCGAACAAATAATTTATTTCTCCTGTGTTGATGGTTTTTCTTAGTCCAATAAATGCTATTGCTACTTTTATTTTGTCTAATGGTATATTGTTTTTTAGTGAGTATGCTCTTTTGTATGCTTCTAGTTGTTGTCTGTGTTTAGAATCATTTTCTGTTTTCTTGTCAGTTTTCCAGTCAATAATCAAGTAATTGTCTTTGTTTTTGAATACTGCATCAATAAATCCTTTAAATTCTATACAAACATCTGTATCAACTAGTTTAGACATTCCTGTTCTTATCTCTCCTTCTGCTTCTACAAATTCTGGATATTCCTTTTTTATTAAAACTAGTATTTTTTCAATATTTTCCTTGAATGGTTCAAGTTCTTTTTCAACTTCTAACTCTTCTCCGTTGCACAATCTTTGGGCTATATCATGAACTTTACTTCCTAAGTCTGTTGATGAACTAAAATCTTTTATTTTAAGAATGTTTTTTGTCAAATAGTCATAGGGATCACTATTAAGTCCAGAATAAGATAAATGATCTAAATTATCAAAATGGTTTTTTATAAACTTAATAATCCATGAACTATCAGTTTCAAGAAGTTGTTTAGCTTTATCATACTCCTTATTAATAAACAGGTTATATGCTCTTCTTGTTTTCTCACTTACGTCAAAGCTTTCTATATCTCTAGCTTCAATAGATGCAATACTAGAATAGGAATTAATGCAGTCTTCTGCTTTTTCTGTAACAATGCACAGTTTAGTTTTTGCTCTTGTTAGTGCTACAAAATCTATTCTTAAACTTTCTTCTTCTAGTTCTTCTTTAGCATCTATTCCTTCGCTTAATAGTATTGATTCTACTATTCTGTCTTGGAAGTTTGAAGTGTCTCTTGTTTTTAGTGGTACATAAATAACGTTCTCGTACTCTTTGCCTTTGGACTTGTGAACGCTAGTTAGTATTACTTGTTTTTCTACATCTGAAGTATCAACTAGCAAGTCTGAAGATTCTAAATAATCAACAATGTTTTTCATGTTAATATCTTCTACTACTTTTAGTGCTTCAGAAAGCGCATTTTGTATATTTAGTGAAGATAACAAGAATTCTCTACCATAATTTATTGATATTGGAATTATTCTTTCCTTAAAAACAATATCTAAGTCGTTTATTGTCTTTATTGATTCTCTTAACCTTTTATATTCAGAGCATAGCTTGTAAACGTCTTCTAAAGTTTTTGTTTTCTCGTTAGCAATATTAAAAGCTTCCTGTATAGTGCATGGAAAGAATGGTGTAAACATAGAATTCTTGATTAATTGTACATCACTGCTTAGTATTCCTTTAAGGAAGACTATTATTTTTTCTTTAGCGTCAGTTGATGCTTGAAAGAATGTTGATGAGTGATCTATTCCTCTAGCCTTTAATTCTTTACTTATTCTTACTATTTGGCTGTTAGTTCTGGTAATGATTGCTACTTTCTTTTTGTCTTTTGATAATTGTCTTGTTAGCTCGCATACTACTTTGTAGGTGTCTTCTTTTGGTACTTCGTAAATTAGTGGCTTTTCTGATGGTTTAGCATTATTATTTTTTAAGTCTTTCAAGTCTTGTTTATGGTTTGGGTCTTTTGTCTTGTTAATGAAGCACTCTTTTGCATAATTTAATACTTCATTACTGCTCCTAAAATTTTCTGATAATACGAACTGTTTTGCTTTACTGAACTTTTTGAAGTTGTTGATAGAACCGCCCTGGAAACCGAATATTGCTTGTTTTTTGTCTCCTACTGCAACAAAATTGTTTCCTGTCTTTAATGCAATATCTGCTTCTATAGTATTAACATCCTGCAATTCATCTATTAATACATACTTGAACTTTTTTGGGTGTTTAAGTTTAGAAAAATTTATGAGCATATCAGCATAGTCAATACCTTTCTTAGACTTTTTTAGCTCGTAATATTTGTATATTTCTATAAAGTCTTCTGCAAACTTTTCTAGTTCTTCCTTATCAAACTTTTCAGTACCTTCAATAAATTTTTTAACATTCTTTATATTTATTTTTTCTGGAGTGATGCCAAAACTCTTTAAGTATCTTAACAAGTTTTCCATTTTTGGAACAATAGTTTCTATAAGGTATTCATCACCATAATTCAATACTTTATTATCTTTCAAAAATCTGTAAATAGAAAATCTTAACAAGTTAGTAGAAACTATCTCGTCCTCTTCCATAAAGTCTAAAGCATAAGAGTGGAAAGTGTGAATGTTCAATTTAGATAAATCTAAGTTTAGTTTTTCTTTTTGTATCAATTCTATTATTCTATCTTCTAACTCTTTCTTAGCTTTGTTAGTAAAAGTTAAACACAAAATATCCTCAGGCTTTAAACCCTGATTTAATAAATACACAAACTTGTAAGTTAAAAGTCTAGTTTTACCAGTGCCAGGATTAGCAATAACTAGAATATTCCCATCTGATTCGA
>Ga0209542_10012548_pt1 | contig 14788 bp, 24 predicted proteins | sample RifCSPhighO2_01_FD_184028 | JGI IMG/M metagenome (GOLD analysis project Ga0209542, IMG submission 184028) | Soil microbial communities from Rifle, Colorado - Rifle CSP2_plank highO2_0.1 (SPAdes) (version 2) | ecosystem: Environmental > Terrestrial > Deep subsurface > Rock core/Sediment ...
GGAACAGATGATGTTTTAATGGAAAAATATCTTGGGGGTGAGGATATCTCTGTTGAAGAACTAAAGCAGGCTTTAAGAAAAGCAGTTATTGCAAATAAAATTGTGCCTGTTTTGGCTGGATCGTCTCTTAGAAATAAAGGTGTGCAGTTAATGCTTGACTGTGTTGTTGAATATTTGCCTTCTCCAATGGATATAAATGAGTTTACAGGAATAGATCCAACTACAAACGGCGAAGTAATAAGAAAGGCTTCACCTACAGAATCTTTGTCAGCTTTAGCTTTTAAAATTCAGGTTGATCCACACGTTGGAAAGTTAACTTATATCAGAATTTATTCTGGAACTTTAAAATCCGGTACTTATGTTTATAACTCAACAAAACAAATTAAAGAAAGAGTTGGAAGACTCTTACTTATGCATGCTAATGATAGAGAGGAAATTGAAGAGGCATATGCAGGGGAGATAGTTGCAGCAGTAGGACTTAAAGATACTGTGACCGGAAATTCTCTTTGTGATGAAAACGCACCAATAGTTCTGGAATCTATCTCTTTTCCGGAACCTGTTATATCTCTTGCTATTGAGCCTAAAACCAAATCTGATCAGGAAAAACTTGGCTTAGCCTTAAATAGACTTTCAGAAGAAGACCCGACTTTTAGAGTAAGGTCTGATCATGAAACTGGTCAAACTATTATTGCAGGAATGGGTGAGCTTCAATTGGAAATCTTAGTAGATAGAATGAAAAGAGAATTTAAAGTTGAGGCAAATGTAGGACAACCACAAGTTGCATATAAAGAAACTATTCAAAAAATTGCTGAAGGTGAAGGTAAATATATTAGGCAAACTGGAGGTCATGGACAATATGGGCATTGTCTTCTACGTATTGAACCTTTACCTCGTGGTCAGGGTAGAGAATTTGTTTCAGAAATTGTAGGTGGAACAATTCCAAGAGAGTTTATTGGTCCTATCGAAAAAGGTGTTATTGAAAAGGAAGATACAGGAATTTTGGCAGGGTACCCTGTAGTTGATATTAAAGTTACTGTTTATGATGGGTCTTTCCATGATGTTGACTCTTCTGAGATGGCATTTAAAATTGCTGCCTCTTTAGGTTTGTCAGAGGCTGCCAGAAAAGCAGACATGATTTTACTTGAGCCTATTATGAAGGTAGAGGTTACAACTCCAGAGGAATTCTTAGGAGATATTATTGGAGATTTATCTGCCAAAAGAGCTCAAATTGAGTCTTCCGAATCTAGGGGTAATGCTAGAGTTATTATAGCTTATGTCCCACTTGCGGAAATGCATGGATATGCAACAGCCATTAGATCAATGTCTCAGGGTCGAGCAACATATTATATGGAAGCTGATCATTATGAACCAGTGCCAAGCAATATTACAGCAAAAATCGTCGAAACCTCCGGCTTCACCGGCCGTGTTGAGCATTAAATTTGACAAGCAAGCTGGGTTAGCTTAAGCTTAAAGATAATGTCCCTTAATCAAAAAGGCTTTCTTCATCTTCCTGTATTAGTGCTTATATTTGGACTTATTTTTGCATCCGCAGTTATCCCCATAAAAAGAAATTATAATGATGGTAAATCTTCTGTTGAAGGAGTTTCCATGGCTAAAGGTGTTGGAATAGGCTCTTCTGTTTCAGATATTAAAGTTTCCAGCTCAGGGAGTCAGACAGCTATAGTTGGAAGCAGATCCGGAGCACTTTCAAAATTTCCTTTTTCTGTTAACTCTAGCACTGGAGAATTGACTGTCACTACTCCAGCAGGTACAAAAGTTGTAACTGTTTTGCCTCAAAAAGCTATAGATAATATGTTGGCCAGTCATGTTATGACTGATGTGATTTCTGAAAAAGTAACTAATGAATTGGCTAGTGTGCCTAATCTTGTTAAGCTGGAAGAAAGAAATGGGGTATTAGGTTACAGCGTTAAAGGAACTAAAACACATAAATTGTTTGGTTTCATTCCTATTAAAACTCCTGTCGAGGCTTTTGTTTCAGCTGAAAATGGTCAAGTGATAGATAGTAGTGATTCTTTACTCGGAAGAATCCTGAATCGGGTTGCTCCGCAATAGAATTGCCCCTTAACTTAACTCTTGCATTTTTTCATGAGATATTGTATATTTACATACATCCAGCTTGGATATGAGCTGGTTTTTTAGGGATATTATATGGCTGAACAGAAAAAATTTGACAGAAGTAAACCACACGTAAATATTGGAACCATGGGTCATGTTGACCATGGTAAGACTACTTTAACTGCAGCTATTACTAATGTATTAGCAGCTAAAGGTTTGGCTGAGAAAAGAAGCGTTGATCAAATTGATAATGCTCCAGAAGAAAAAGCCCGTGGAATTACCATTAATATTTCTCACCAGGAATATGAAACAGAAAAAAGACATTATGCTCACATTGACATGCCTGGACACGCAGATTATATAAAGAATATGATTACTGGCGCCGCACAAACAGATGGCGCCATTTTAGTTGTATCAGCTCCAGATGGTCCTATGCCTCAAACAAGAGAACATCTTTTGCTTGCCAGACAAGTTGGTGTGCCTGCAATTGTAGTTTTTCTTAATAAATGTGACATGGTTGATGATGCTGAACTTCTGGACTTAGTTGAAGAAGAAGTTAGAGATTTACTTAAAAAATATGAATATGATGAAAAGTCTCCAATAATTAGAGGTTCTGCTAAAAAAGCTCTGGAAGGTGATGCAGAGGCTGTTAAACAGATTGAAGCTTTAATGGATGCTGTTGATTCCTGGATTCCAACTCCTGTTAGAGATGTTGATAAGCCATTTTTGATGGCTGTAGAAGATGTTTTCTCTATAAAAGGTAGAGGAACAGTTGTAACAGGAAGAATTGAAAGAGGACATGTTAAAGTTAATGAAGAGATTGAGATTGTTGGAATAAGACCTACAAAAAAGAGCGTTGTTACTGGAATTGAGATGTTCCACAAATTACTTGATGAAGGTCAAGCCGGGGACAATGCTGGAATTTTACTTAGAGGAATTGAAAAAGATGATGTTGAAAGAGGTCAGGTTTTAGCAAAACCAGGCTCGATTACTCCTCATAGTGAATTTGAAGCAGAAGTTTATATTCTTTCAAAAGAAGAGGGTGGGAGACATACTCCATTTTTCAAAGGATACAGACCACAATTTTATGTTAGAACTACAGATGTAACAGGTGAAGTACAACTACCTGAAGGTGTTGAAATGGCTATGCCTGGAGATACAGTTAAGATTGTTGGAAAATTAATTACACCAGTTGCTATGGAAGATGGTTTAAGGTTTGCTGTTAGAGAAGGTGGAAAGACTGTTGGTGCTGGAGTTATTACAAAAATAATAGCTTAAGTAGGTCAGTTTGCACGTTTAAAGGGAAATATGCCAAGAGGAAGAATTCGCGTAAAACTTAAAAGTTACGATCATCGGGTACTAGACAGTACCTGCGAATCTCTTTTGGATACAGCTCTTCGAACCGGTGCTAAGATTGTTGGTCCTATTCCCCTTCCTACAAAAACAGAAAGAATGACGGTTCTCCGTTCCCCGCACACAGATAAAAACTCTAGAGAAGCTTTTGAAATAAAAACTCACAAAAGAGTTATAGATATTGTTGAACCTACTCAAAAAACCATAGATAGTTTAATGCATCTTGAAATCCCAGCTGGAGTTGATATTGAAGTGAAGATGTAGCCTCACTGCTGCTTGCATTCCACGCACAAGCTGTGTTAAAATTCAGTTAGAAAATGATAAATAGTTCTTAAGTTTACTTAAGATAGATTTTCAGTAAATCGTGCGTCGGGTTTCGATACGACGATTGAAAAGCGAGATACTGAGTGAGCGCTCCAGAAATGGGCCTCACTCTTTTTGATGGAAAATTATGGTTAATACATTAATGGGTATAAAAAAGAATATGACAAGCACTTACGATTCAAGAGGTCGTAGAGTTGGAGCAACTGTGGTGGAGATTACTCCAAATTATATTACTCAGCTTAACGCTGCATCTATTCAACTAGGTTTTGGGACAAAGAAAAGTGTAAAAAAACCTCAGCTTGGACACGGTAAAAAGGCTGGAATAGAGATGCCGATTAGATGGTTTAGAGAAGTAGCAAAAACAGAAGGCGAAGATTTGAAACCTGGAACAGAAGTAAAACTGGAACAGGTTTTTTCTATTGGAGATGAAATAAAAGTTTCTGGGACTAGCAAAGGAAAAGGATTTCAAGGTGGTGTTAGAAGATGGGGATTTCATGGAGGACCAAAAACTCACGGTCAATCAGACAGACACAGAGCGCCTGGTTCTATTGGTTCTGGTACAACACCAGGAAGAGTTTATAAAGGTAAGAAAATGGCAGGACATATGGGTAATGTTTCAGTTTCAACTAGAGGGTTAGAGGTTGTAGCTTTAGATAAAGATAAAAATCTTTTAATTATAAAAGGGGCAGTCCCAGGATATACAGGTGGACTTATTATGATTACGAAACTTGGAAGAATAAAAGGATATACACCTCCACCTGAAGAAAAACCATCTGAAGATGAAGAAACAGCCGCCTCTGTTGACTCCGGCGAACCAAAGGAAGCAGTAGTTGAGCCAGTAGCTGAAATACCTGTAGAAGAAGTGAAAAAAGAGGAGGTAGTTGAAAATGCCTAAAATTTTGAAGAAAGCAACACTGTCAACTAGAAAACTAGATAACTTGAAAACTGGTAAAGAATCTAAAAAATTAGCAAGCCAGTCAACCAGTAGACCAGTAAGCAAGCTTTCAATTCCCGTCTATTCTCTTTTAGGTAATTCTGCTGGAACTTTAAGTTTGCCTAAAGAAATTTTTGGAAAAGAGATCAACAAAAAATTATTAGCACAAGCAATGAGGGTTTATATGACCAATAGAAAAAGTTTGCCAGGTAATACAAAAACCAGAGGGGAAGTCGAAGGATCAACAGCTAAAATATATAATCAAAAAGGTACTGGTAGAGCAAGACACGGAGGAGTTAGAGCTCCAATATTTGTTGGCGGAGGTATAGCTTTTGGACCGCAATCTAGAAAAGTCAGATTAGAACTTCCTCAAAAAATGAGAAAAGCTGCTTTGTATGTTGCTATGTCAGAAAAACTTTCTGATAAAAAAATAATTGGGTTTTCCGGTTTAGAAAAAGCTACTGGAAAAACAAAAGAAATGTCACATTTATTAAAAAAGATCAATGTTAGTAGTGCTTTAATAGTAACAGGGGAAAAGCAAGATAATATAGCCAGAGGATTTAAAAATATTTCAGGAATAATTGTTTTACCCGCAAATCTGATTAATACTTATGAAGTTTTAAAACATAATATGTTGATTCTTACAAAAGAGGGTTTGGCTAAATTAGAGAATCCAATAGAAAAAGAGGCAAAATGATAATTTTAAGAAGACCAATAATAACTGAAAAATCTATGAAGCTTGCAGAAAGCGGCTTATATGTTTTTGAGATAGATAAGTTAGCTACGAAACTGCAGGTTGCTAAAATAGTTGCGGATAAATTTAAAGTAAAAGTATTATCTGTGAAAGTTTTAAATGTAAAAGGCAAGGTAAAATCTCAAAAAAGAGTTAGAAAAAGTTATCAGGTACAGGGTTTTAAAAAAGCTATGGTTCAGGTTAAAAAGGGCGATAAAATTGCAATTTTTGAAACTCCAAAAGAAGAAGCGATAGTTACAACAGCAGAGGGTGAACCAATAAAACTTAGAGAGAAAAAAGATATGTTAAGAGGTACAAAAGTTAAAATTGAATCTTCAGCTGTTGGGGCGGCTCCCACAACTCAAAGAAAGGTAATAACGGGCAAATAATATGAATTTACAAGTTACATCACCTAAAGGCTTAAGGTCCCTTTTGAAAAAGCATTCTGGTAGATCTGCCAGAGGCATGATTACGGTTAGATCTCAGGGTGGAAGGCACAAAAGATATTACAGAGAAATAGATTTCAAAAGAAATAAGTTTAATGTAGAGGGTGAAGTTATGTCGCTAGATTATGATCCAAACAGAAATGTGGAAATTGCTCTGATTAAATATATTGATGGAGATTTTAGGTATATTTTAGCTCCTAAAGGATTAGCACTTGGTACTAAAATAATGTCCGGCGAAAAGGTAGAACCAAAAGTTGGAAATGCTATGAGGTTAAAGAATTTAACAATTGGAACCTTGGTTCATAACGTAGAGCTTAAACCCGGAATTGGTGGTCAGATTGGTAGATCAGCAGGAACTACTTTACAGATTTTAGCTAAAGAAGGGGGATTTGCTCATTTGAAAATGCCTTCTGGAGAGGTTAGAATGATTCCTTTGGATTGTATGGCAACAATTGGTGTCTTAGGTAATGAAGATATGAAGCAGCGAGTTATAGGTAGTGCAGGAAGAAGCAGACATATGGGAATTAAGCCAAATGTTAGAGGAGTTGCTCAGGATCCTGATTCACATCCTCATGGAGGAGGAGAGGGAAGATCTGGGATTGGAAGAAAGAAACCAATGACTAAATATGGTAGACCTGCGGTTGGAAATACCAGAAATAAAAAGAAATTTAGTAGCAGATTTATAGTTAAAAGGAGAAAATAATGAGAAATTTAGAAACTTATGTCGTAGATGCTGGTAGCGCAATAGTTTTTCAACCAAGTAATAATGTATATGCATTAGGAAAAAATAGATATATAGGAATGCTTATGGTTTATGTGGGTGCAGAATGTCCTGGTGATATTGGCACAATAGGAAGAGGTGTAGGGATTAATAGAGAAGAATCTGCCAAAACAGGTTTTGTAACTTATGACCATTCACAAGGTGGTTGGTGGAGAGTTGCCAGTATTAACACGAGAATAGAACAGGTTTGTAAAGATGTAAGAGCTAAAAGAGAAAGAGAATCTTTAAAAGGAGTTTCAAGCCATGTCTAGATCAACTAAAAAAGGACCATACATTGATGCAAAGCTTTTAGAAAAAGTCATGAAGCAAAAAGCAGGCGGCGCAAAAACGCCAATTAAAACATGGGCTAGAAGATCTCAGATTCCACCAGAGTTTGTTTCTCATACATTTTTAGTCCACCAGGGAAAACATTTTGTAACAGTGTTTGTTTCAGAATCAATGGTAGGGCATCGGTTAGGTGAATTTGCTCCAACAAGATTATTTAGAGGTCATGGAAAGGTGACAGAAAAGAGTACAGCAAAGACTTAAAAAAATTATAAGGACCTGCTAATCGCAGAACCTTGAAATTTTGTAGAAACAAAATTATGGAAATACAAACTATACAAAAATATATTCATACTTCCCCCAGAAAACTTAGACTCGTGGCAGACATGGTTAGAAAAATGGAACCAAATCATGCATTGGATGTTTTAAGAGTTACTCCAAAATATGCTGCAGGGGACTTAATAAAAGCTTTGGAAACAGTTTTGGCAAATGCTAAAGTAGCTGGAATGGATGCAGGAAGGATTGTGTTTAAAAAATTGGAAATTGATGAAAGTATGAAAATGAAAAGATTTAGGGCTGGAACAAGAGGAAGAGCAAAACCATACAAAAAAAGAATGGCACATATAAAAATCGTCTTTACAGACGATAATATCAAAACTCAAATACCAAAAATCAAAAAAGAGAAAGTTGAAAAGAAAGAGGAGATAACACGCCTCCCCGGAGGGGATAAATAAATGGGACAAAAGATTCATCCAATTGGTTTTAGAATGGGCATATCAGCAACTTGGAAATCAAGATGGTTTGCCAAAGGCGATAAATATAGGACTAATGTTTTGGAGGATATAAAAATAAGAGACCTTCTTATGAAAAAACTCAGGCCAGCCGGTATTCAATCAGTTGAGATAGAAAGAGCTGTCAATAAATTAAAAGTAATAATTTTTGTTTCCCGTCCCGGGGTTCTGATAGGAAGAGGCGGATCAGGATTAACGGATACTAAAAAATATTTAATGAAAGAATTAAAGATTAAAGATGAAAATACTTTGGAGATTTCTCCGATGGAAATCAAATCAGCTGATTTATCAGCTTACTTGGTTGCACAATCAGTTGCTGAACAATTAGCAAAAAGACTTCCAGCACAAAGAATTATGAATCAATCAATTGAGCGAGTTATGAGATCCGGCGCCAAAGGAGTAAAGATTGTTGTATCAGGTAGAATTGGCGGAGCAGAAATAGCAAGACGTGAATGGAAAGCATCTGGTACAATGCCTCTCCATACTTTAAGAGCAGATATAGATTTTTGTGTTTATCCGGCTCTTACAAAGTCTGGTTATGTTGGAGTAAAGGTTTGGATAAATAAGGGAGAAGCAATTATATAATATGGCATTATTACAACCAAAAAGAAGTAAATATCGAAAAGTGTTTAAGGGCAAAAGAGGTGGAGTTGCTACAAGAGGCAATTCTTTATCTTTTGGAATCTTTGGACTAAAAGCAATGACAGCAGGCTTCATAACGGCTAGACAAATTGAATCTGCTAGAAGAGCTATGGCTCATTTTACTCAAAGAGGGGGAAGAATTTGGATTAGAATTTTCCCATATAAGCCAGTGACTAAACATCCTGCTGAATCAAGAATGGGTTCTGGAAAAGGTGATGTAGAAGGTTATGTAGCAGTTGTAAAACCAGGACAATTAATTTTTGAGATGGGTGCTGTAACAAAAGAGATTGCAACTGAAGCATTGCGACTAGCATCACACAAATTGTCTTTAGGGACAAAGATGGTGGAGAAACCATAAGGGAGTAAGATTATGAAAAAAAATGATTTGATAACTGTAAAGGCATTAGATATTAAAGAATTGATAGTAAAGGCTAAATCTATAAGAATGGAAATAGCTGATTTAACTTTAGATAAAAATATGAAAAAACTAAAAGATTTAAAAGCAGTTTCTAAAAAAAGAAAAGATTTAGCTCAGACTTTAACTTTTCTAAAACAAAAACAAATGTTGGAACAATTGGAAGTTACACCAGAAGTTAAAGTAAAGGAGATGAAGTAAATGATTGGAAGAGTAGTGTCAGTAAAATCAAAAAATACGGCAACAGTTATTGTTGAAAGAGTGGTAACACACCCTTTGTATAAAAAGACTTATATTCAATCCAAAAAATATTTGGTGGATGATCAATTAAGTGTAAATGTAGGGGATATAGTTGATTTTATAAACTGTAAACCAATATCTAAAAATAAAAGATGGAAAATCACAAAAGTTTTGGGAAGAGATTTTGTAGAAATTGCACAGGAAGCAATGATGCAAAAAGCAGAAGAAGCAATAGCAGAAGTTATGCCAGAACCCGCCTCCGCTAAAGCTTCGACGGGCGAGGGAGAAAAAGTTGAACCAGTATCTGAAGAGAAACCTGAAAAGAAAAAGAAAAGAAAGGAAAAACTAGCCCCTAAACCCTAGTGGCTAAACCCTACGCATGGTACAACACAGATCTAGATTAACAGTTGCAGATAATAGCGGAGCAAAAATTTTACAGGTAATTCAGCCACTTGGTGGTTCTGGAAAAAGAAAAGCTACTTTGGGTCAAATTGTAGTTGGAGTTGTTAAAGGAGCAGATTCAAATGGCCAGGTAAAAAATCATGAGGTTGTAAAAATAGTTATTGTCAGATGCAGAAAAGAAGTGAGACGTGAAGATGGTTCTTATATAAAGTTTGATGATAACGCAGGGGTTGTGATTGATAATGATGGGAATTTAAGATCAACTAGAATTTTTGGACCAATTGCAAGAGAAGTTCGGGATGCCGGCTATAGCAAAATTGTATCTTTAGCTCAGGAGGTATGGTAAATAAAATTATGCGACTAAAAAAAGGAGATAAAGTAAAAATATTAATAGGTAAGGATAGAGGTAAAGAAGGCACTTTGGAATATGTCTTGGCTTCAAAAGGAAGAGTATTTGTTGGAGGAGCAAATTTATATAAAAGGCATGTTAAGAAAATGAATGGCATGGAGGGTGGAATTATTGATATACCCAAATCCTTAAATGTATCAAATGTAGGACTTATTTGTCCTAACTGTAAAAAGGTGGCAAAAATAGGATTCAAAATTGTTGGAAAAGAAAAATTGAGAATATGCAGAAAATGCAAAAAGGAGATTGTGAATGCAAAATAGATTAAAAGAAAAATATATGAATGAAGTGCAAAAGAAATTGCTTGAAGAGTTAGGGTTAAAAAATAAACTAGCTGTGCCACAGGTTTCTAAAATTGTTATATCAATTGGTATCGGTGAAGCAAAAGATAATGCCGGAATTTTAGATAAAACAAAAGCATATCTTCAGGCTTTGGCGGGACAGGCTCCTGTTGTAACCTATGCTAAAAAATCTATTGCAGCATTTAAACTTGTTAAAGGTCAGCCAATTGGTATGATGGTGACTTTAAGAGGTATAAGAATGTATGCATTTCTGGATAAATTTGTTTCAGTTGTTTTGCCAAAAGTAAGAGACTTCAAAGGAATTTCTGATAAATCGTTTGATAGTCATGGTAATTTGAATATTGGCTTAAGAGAGCAAACGATTTTTCCAGAGGTTGATTATAAGACAGTTGATAAAACAAGAGGTATGGCAGTAACAATTACAACAACAGCAAAAAATGCTGATGATGGTAAAAAGTTATTAAAATATTTAGGAATGCCTTTTAGGAGTTAAAATTATGGCAAAAACAAGCAACATTGTTAAGAAAAATTTTAAATACGAAGTACAAAGAACAAATAGATGCCAGAGATGTGGAAGGCCAAGAGCATATATTAGAAAATTTGGATTATGCAGATTATGTTTTCGAGAATTAGCACATCAAGGATTACTTCCTGGAGTGAAGAAAGCGAGTTGGTAATAATATGGATCCAGTAGCAGATGCATTAATAAGAATAAAAAATGGTTACCAGGTTGGTAAGAAGTTAGTTAACATTAAATATTCAAAACTTATATTAAAGTTACTTAATCTTCTTAAAGAAGAAGGTTATTTACATACTGTTTCTGAAAAAGATCGCGAGATAATAGTTGAGCTTAAGTATAGTGCCAGAAAACCTGCAATTGCAGATATAAAAAGAGTTTCTAAACCATCTCTTAGGGTTTATAAAGGAGTTACCGAGCTTCCTTCAGTATTAAATGGTTTAGGAATAGCAATCATATCAACACCTAAGGGACTTTTGACAGATAAACAAGCTAGAAAGGAAAAGGTTGGAGGAGAAATCCTTGCCTTTGTTTGGTAAAAAAATATGTCTAGAATTGGAAATTCACCAATCAATATAGTTACGGGTGTTGAAGTTTCAAAAACTGATGGTAAGGTAATGGTTAAAGGACCAAAGGGATCTTTGGATATAACATTACCAATTGAAATAAGAGTAGAAATTGAAGGAGATCAGATTATAGTTAAAAGAAAAAATGATGAGAAAAAAGTAAAGGCGCTACACGGGTTAATAAGAAGTTTAATTGCTAATATGGTAGTTGGTGTTAGCTCTGGTTGGACTAAAGATTTAGAACTTCAGGGAGTTGGTTTTAGAGCGCAAGTTGACGGAAATTCTGGCTCTACGAGTAAACTTGTATTAAATGTAGGTTATTCACATCAAGTTGAAGTTGAGGCTCCAGAGGGAATAACCTTTGACGTAATAGATACAAACAAAATAAAAGTTTCCGGAATTAGTAAAGAGTTAGTAGGACAAGTTGCAGCTAATATTAAAAAGGTAAGAGTTCCAGATGCATATAAAGGTAAGGGTATAAGATATCAAGGTGAATATATTAAAAAGAAAGCTGGGAAGAGTGCAAAAGTTGGAGTAGCAGGAGCAAAATAGAAATAATATGCAAAAAGAAACAAGGCTGAGAAAACATATGAAGATAAGAAAATATCTAAATGGGACTAGTGATAGGCCGAGACTTTCTGTGTTTAGATCTATTCAACACATCTCCGCTCAAATCATAGATGATAGCAAGGGTAAAACTTTGGTTTTTGCGACTGATGAAAAACAAAAAGGTACTGGGGGTGCTAAACTCACTAAAAAAGAAAAAGCATATAATGTTGGTAAGGATTTAGCAGAAAAAGCGTTAAAACTTAAGATAAAAATGATAGTTTTTGACAGAGGTGGCTTTTTATATCAAGGTAGAGTAGAAGAATTAGCAAAAGGTGCCAGAGAAGGAGGATTAGATTTCTAGAGCGTAAGCTCGGAAGCTGAGCGTAAGCTCGATAGCTAGATTTAATTTATATTATGGAAAACACAAATCAAAGATTTAATGGACAGAATCGCGGTCCTGGAAATAGAAATCAAAATCACGGTTCTTCGAATAGACAAGGTTCTCAGTTAGACTCTGAGTTTTTCGAAAGAGTTGTACAGGTGAACAGAGTTTCTAAAAAGACTAAAGGAGGAGATAAAAGATCTCTTTCTGTGTTAGTAGTTGTTGGAGATAGAAAAGGAAAAGTAGGGGTAGGTCTTGGGAAAGCAGCTGAGGTGCAATCAGCAGTAAGAAAAGCTACAAGTTATGCCAAAAAACATTTAATAGATGTAGTCTTAAAAGGGAGAACTATTCCTCATGAAGTATTGATCAAATATGGTGCAGCTAGAGTTTTACTTAAACCAGCACCTGTTGGAACTGGAGTTATTGCTGGAGGAGCTGTTAGGGTGGTTGTTGAAGCTGCGGGCATTCATGACATTGTTTCAAAATCACTAGGAACTAAAAACAAAGCATCAAATGTATATGCAACTCTTAAAGCTTTAGGACAACTTAGAGGAGCGAAAAAATAATGCAACTTAATGAATTAGTAAAAATTAAAAAGAGGGATAAAAAAAGACTTGGAAGAGGTTTAGGATCAGGACTCGGGAAAACATCCGGTAGAGGCACTAAAGGCCAAAAAGCTAGAGGAAAAATGCCAGTTGCTTTTACTGGGGCAGGTTTGCCAACTTATAAAAAACTTCCATTAAAAAGAGGTTTGGGGAATTTTTCTGGTAGGGATAAATTAAAGGTTATTAATTTGAGTAAATTAAATGTTTTTAAAGAGAAATCAGTAGTAGATTTAGAAGCTTTAATAAAAATGAAAATTATAACCAGTAAAGAAGCAAAAAAAGGAGTAAAGATTTTGGCAGATAAAGGACTGACCACCTCTCTAATTATCAAATTGCCTGTTTCTGCCGAAGCAAAGATACAAATTGAGAAAAAAGGTGGAAAGGTCGAGAATGTCTAATATCCTTACCCCGATATTAACAGCATTTAAAATCAAAGAACTAAGAAGAAAAATAATAATAACAACAATACTGATTGTTATTTATAGGATTGTTTCGCATATTCCAGCTTCAGGGGTAGATTTAGTAGCTCTTCAGCAATTATTTGCATCAAATCAATTTTTAGGATTATTAGATATTTTTTCAGGAGGAACTTTAGCTAATTTTTCTGTAATCTCATTAGGTCTTAATCCATATATTAATGCTTCGATTATTTTTCAGCTTTTAACAATGGTTATCCCAAAATTGGAGGCTCTATCAAAAGAAGGAGAATATGGAAGACAAATGATAAATCAATATACAAGATATTTAACTGTACCTTTAGCCGCAGTACAAGCTATTGGAATGTTTGTACTTCTAAAAAATCAGGGAGTAGTTACTCAGGTTCTTCCAATCCAAATGGTAGCAATCATTGTTGGGATGACTGCAGGAGCAATTTTTCTTATGTGGCTTGGAGAGTTGATAACAGAATATGGTATTGGAAATGGAATATCTCTTTTAATTTTTGCAGGAATTGTTTCCAGACTACCTGTTGTTTTAACACAAACAGTAACTGTTGTAGATCAAACTCAGGTTTTAAATATCTTAATCTTTTTGGCATTATCAATTATGGTTATAGGAGCTATAGTATTTATTAATGAAGGTAGAAGACAAATTACTATTGCTTATGCCAGAAGATTTGCTGGAGGCAGAGAAGCTGGGGGGGGAGCAGGTGCTCAAACGTATCTTCCATTAAGAGTTAATCAGGCGGGAGTTATTCCAATTATTTTTGCTGTATCTTTAGTGCTTATTCCTTCTTTTGCAGGATCATATCTTGCGCAACTTAATCAGCCACAATTATCTTATATAGGTAGATTTTTGGCAACAAATTTTGATCCATCTGGACTTTTATATAATCTAGTTTATTTTGGTTTAATTGTAGGTTTTACGTTTTTTTATACAGCAATTATTTTTAATCCAACCAAAGTGGCTGATGAAATAAAAAAATACGGCGGATTTGTTCCAGGTATAAGACCAGGAACTCAAACAGCAAACTATCTAAATTATATAATGATAAGAATAACATTAGCAGGAGCGCTCTTTTTAGGAGCAATTGCTATTTTGCCATCTTTGGCCTCACAGATTACAGGTATTCAAACATTAGTTTTAGGGGGAACAGGACTCTTGATTGTAGTTTCGGTTATTTTAGATACTGCTAAACAATTTGAATCAAAGCTTATTGAAAGAAGCTACGATGTATTTGCAAAGCGATGAACATTTTATTAATAGGACCTCAGGGTTCAGGAAAATCAACACAAGGTAAATTGTTATCAGAATTTTTAAATATCCCTTTTGTGGTGACAGGTGATATTTTAAGAGAGATCTCATCATCTGATACGGATGAAGGCAAAAGATTAAAACAGATTATAGAGTCTGGAAATTTAGTTGATGATCAAACTGTGGTAAATCTTATTAGGAATAGAGTTGAAAAAGATGATTGTAATAATGGGTTTATATTAGATGGTTATCCCAGAACTATGGAACAGGTAAAGGCGGTTGAAGATTTAAATTTTGATAAAGCTATCTATATTAATGCTCCAAAGGAGGAAGTCATCCAAAGGCATTTAAAAAGAGGCAGATTAGAT
>Ga0209542_10012549_pt1 | contig 14787 bp, 13 predicted proteins | sample RifCSPhighO2_01_FD_184028 | JGI IMG/M metagenome (GOLD analysis project Ga0209542, IMG submission 184028) | Soil microbial communities from Rifle, Colorado - Rifle CSP2_plank highO2_0.1 (SPAdes) (version 2) | ecosystem: Environmental > Terrestrial > Deep subsurface > Rock core/Sediment ...
GAGAACGAAATTCAAAATTGCCGCGGCCGCCGCGGCCGCCCTTAGCAATCAGTGCTTTTTCCCCATCAGCCAGTTCCCAGGTTTCCCCTGTCTCAGAATCAAGTATTTTCGTACCTACAGGAATCCTGATAGAAATATCTTTCCCATCACTGCCAAATTTGTTTTTAGAACCGCCGGAATCGCCATTCTCAGCAATAACGTTTTTATTGTGACGAAACTGTCTTAAGGCGGCGAGATCGGAAACACCAAAGAAATATACGTCGCCGCCTTTACCGCCATTGCCCCCATCCGGCCCACCTTTAGCAACATATTTTTCACGACGGAAAGACACTTTTCCAGCGCCACCATCACCAGCGCTAACTTGAATTGTAACTTCGTCAATGATCATAATATAAAGTAATCCGACTGCCGTCCCCCGGCGCAAACCAGAGGACAACACATCGGATATACTAGCAGTATACTCACTAGTATGCTAAATTGCAACCCCAACCTTTCTCTATCTGACCCCCGTCATCTGGTGGTCGATGATATTTCCCGTCCCGATAGAAATTGGATTGTTACCTTTTATCGTCCCGAAGTAAGTTTTCAGTTCCTCCTTCAGCGATTCGATCGATTCAAAGATAAATAACTCTCTATTAAAGGTGTAAATCGCCTTGCTCCGTTTTAGGGCATTTTTAATGGTGAAAGGAAGAATCGGCGTTTTGCCTGACATTACCTGAGCCATTTCCCCGACCGATGACAATAATCCCGTGCCGAAAATCTTCATTTTCCCCCGTTCCCTAATCAGCCCAAATTCATAACTAAACCAGGCCAATTTCTTAATCTCCTCCTGCTGTTTTTTATTAGCCCGGAGAAACGCTGGCGCAAATAGTTCAATCAACTGGGTGTATTCCGGAATGGTATGAAAGGGCAAATGACCAAAAATGTCATGAAACATATCTGGCTCATGAGTAAATTCAAATTCTTCCCAGCTACGGAGGAAATCGGTGACAACGAATTCCCGCCGCGCGTAGTGCTGGTACCAAGGGACGGAGTCGATGTAACGGGTTTTAGTCCGTAAAACGCTCCAGTCGGTTCGCGGCGTTATCTTGCTGTTGAGAAATTCCAGCGACGGAATCCGGTCCTTCGGCAGATTGATCTTCGTCAATCCTCCTAGAAACTGTTTACAGGCAAACTTTTGGGCACCAGGAAGCTGTCTAGCTAACAAAGCGGTCCATAACTTATGTTGATCTTGGGTAAATTTCATATTTTTTAATTAATTAATAACTTTAAGCCACAAAAAAACCGGCCCGGAGGCCGGCCCGTTGCTTCTAGTTATAGCTATTACAACATACCCGCCTCCAAGGCCATGGTATAGTAATAACCGTACTGATTTATCGATCGTGATTGCTCCATGTTTCCCTTATTATAGCAGAAAAATTCCCCGTTTTGATATAATACTCCTACCTTACTATGAAACGGAAATTATTCTTTCTCCTTATTCTCTTCATTATTTTTATTGTCGCCATTGGAGTCCGTTTCCTTATTTCCAAAAATAGTGCCAAACAAGGCAAGGTTCACATCCTCGCTTCCCCCGAAGCCAATGTCGTCATCGACAACAAAGCGGTCGGCAAAACTCCCTATCAAGCACCTCTTGATGAAGGGGAATATCTCGTCAAACTAATTCCTGACGCTAAGGAGGCCAGTGATTCCGCCTCCTGGAATGGTAAGATCAAGATTTACCGCAATACCCTAACCTTTATGAGTCGGGAACTAGGCGCCAGCGACATCGCCTCCTCAGGAGTGATTTTTAATGTCCGTAAAATGGAAAAAAAACCGGAGAAAAAAGATACTGGAGAAATTGAAGTGTCCACCGAGCCCGACGGCGCCGTTATTTTTCTCGACAACGATGAACAGGGAATCACTCCCTTGGTTCTGTCCGAAGTACCTCAAGGAGATCATGAACTTTCAGTTCTCAGTCCGGGATTTTTCCGGAGAAGTCAAAAAGTGAAAGTGGTGTCCGGATTTCGGGTAATTGCGGCGTTTAAACTGGCGATTGACCCGTCCCATAAAAATATCGCTGACGAAGTTAAGTCCAAAGAAGCCACTAAGAGCGCCGAATTAAAGCAAAATGCGGCAGGAATAATGCTGACGATTAAAGAAACTGATACCGGTTGGCTCCGGGTAAGAGCCGCCCCGTCTTTATCGGCTTCAGAATCAGCGCGCGTCGAGCCGGGGCAAACGTTTGCCATGCTTGACGAAGAAGCCGGTTGGTACAAGATAAGTTACGAGAAAAATAAGGAGGGCTGGATTTCTTCAAACTACGCCGAAAAAACTACCCCGACGCCCGAACCGTCCGGATCCGGTCAATAATGACAATAAAGCAAGCAAGAAGCACTACAACAAATAAAATCGCCAATACTTTCTGCATGCTGTGAAAAAACAACGCCGCCATACCAAAGAGAAAAGAGACTATCCAATAAAAAACGGCAATGCGTCTTCTTCCCCAGCCGATTTTAAGTAGTCGGTGATGGAAATGACCCGCATCACCTTTAAATGGGGACTGTTTGTTAATGATTCTTCGGGCAACGACATAAATAGCGTCAACCAGAGGCACAGAAAGCACTAGTAGCATTGTGCCGATTTTCCCCCAGGACAGGATCGACAGGACTCCCAGGAAAAAACCAGCTAGGGCGCCGCCGCTATATCCCGGCATGATTTTTTGCGGATAAAAGTTCCAAATCAGAAATCCCAGGTAGGCGGCGCCAATAATAAATGCTAAATGGACTACCGATTCATTACTAATATTGTGGGCCGTAAAGCGGAAGGCAACCAGGCCCAGAAAAAAACTTGAGATGCCCACAAAACCGGGCAGTTGCCCATCCACCCCACCACTCCAGTTAATAAAATTCATTATCGCTACTACCCAGATTAGCGAAAAAAGATTCGCCAAAATTAGAAAGTCGTGCTGCCCGAAAAAATCGACAGTATATTTCACGCTATCAAGATGGATGACGCCGCCTAAAGGATTAGTAATATAAGGGACTCCCAATCCCGCCATAACTACGAACAACACAATCACAATATTAAGCACGAAACGGAGATAAGGCGATAAATCAAAATAGTCGTCAAGCAAACCTAAAAGAACAATTAGAAAGCCACCAATTAGTATCGCAATGATAATTTTATTGAGGGGGATAAACAGCAACACCCCAATTAATACGGCGATATATACTGCTAACCCACCGGCGCGAGGCACTACTCCGGTATGGGTGTTAGCAGGATGCTTCCTGATGTGTGGATCATCAAGCAAGCCCAAGCGCATCGCCAATTTAATTACCACGGGAGTCGAAATGACTGCTGCCAAGAATGTAGTCAGAATAATGGCAAAAAAAGTAAGCATTATTTAAGACACCAGAAAAATAATCTTGGTAAAAATTACCATGCTAATAACAATAATTATAATGTTGGTGTAATAAGCTAAATGCTGAATTAATTCACTATCATTAAAAAACCGCCTCACCACAATAGCATTAATACTAATAAATAGTAGCGCCAGCACTGGAATAACAGAAAGGGCAAAAAGATCGGCAATTTGTTGATCACCACGAGGACGAGAATAAAATAATGGCACTTCCGGTGGTAATAAATTGTATTTAAGGACAAATAATCCAATCATCATTCCCAGAGAAACAAAAAAGATTATTGGAGTCGGTAGATTAATCCGTTTCATAGGCAAATTATATCAAAAGTGGGTTGACTTTTTATCAGAACCGCCTATACTATGAATATATGTTTACCGTTCCTGATCTTCCCTACGACTACAACGGGCTCGAACCTCATGTCGATGAGCAGACAATGAAAATTCATCATGACAAACATCATACTGCTTATGTTAATAATCTCAACGCCGCCCTGGAAGGCAATGATACCTGGCTAAAAATGCCGGTTGAAGAGGTTGCCTCCAAAATCAGCGAAGTGCCGGAGAAAATTCGCACCGCGGTAAGAAACAATGGTGGCGGCCATGCTAATCACTCCCTATTTTGGAGCATAATGTGTCCCGGTGGCAGTAAGATTTCTGATGCTTTTAAGAAGAATCTGACAGAAACATTTGGCTCTTTTGAAAAATTTACGGAACAATTCACCCAGGCAGGAATGACTCGTTTCGGCAGTGGCTGGGCTTGGCTGGTTAATGATAGTGATAAACTGGCGATAATGAGCACTGCTAATCAGGATTCCCCTTTGATGGAAGGGAAAATTCCCCTACTCGGCTGTGATGTTTGGGAGCACGCTTATTACCTAAAATATCAAAACATGCGCGCTGACTATATGGCGGCGTGGTGGAATGTGGTTAACTGGACCGAAGTAGAAAAAAGATTTAACCCCAAGGGATGAATGTGATTCGTAAGGTCGCTCTGGCCATTTTCAAAGATAAAAAAATGCTTCTTGCTAGAAGCGCTAAACATGAAACTGCGTTCTTTGCTCCGGGTGGTAAAATTGAAGCCGGTGAAACAGAACAGGAAGCGTTAATTCGAGAAATTCAGGAGGAATTAAGTTCGAGAATTGATATGGCAACTCTGGAATTTCTTGTTGAAGTTGAGGGGCCGGCACATGGCAAAACAGACTCCGTTGTCAATATTCGTCTCTATTCCGGAAATCTGCTTGATAAACCACGCCCTTCTGGAGAAGTAGCTGAATTGGAATATTTCAACACGACTATTGATGAGAAACATCACACCGCGTCAGGAAAACTGATTTTTACGGCGCTAAAGAAAAAGGGCCTAATAGACTAATATCATGTTGAAGGGACTATCGACTGCAAAAATTATTTCCCTGGTGATTGTCATCAGCACTGTTTTGTATCTTGGGGTAGAAATGGCCTACCGAAATACTTCTCAAGTCGCTCCTGGATATCAGGAAGGAGTTCCAGAGACGCCAAGCAGGCTCGCTCCGACAAAGGAAATTTTCCCTTCAAAAAGAACCGTTCCAACTCTGCCGGCCTATGTGGCCCGCCAGCCACAGGCCGGCGAGGAACTAGAATGGGGCGTTGCCAAAGAGGTTGACGAAGGCACTTATACCATTCGCGTCGGTCAGGATGACAACATGGCAACGCCTCAAGAGGTGCACGAGGCGCTCAACAAATACCGCGAGGTTAATGGCCGGTCGCGCCTCGACTGGAGCGATTCACTCGCCAATTATGCACAAACCCGGGCGCAGCGGTTTGAAGAGCTGCAGTCAACCGATAAGCACGAGGGCTTCAATAACTATCTGGAAAACAACAATGGCTTTGGCCAGCTTGGTTATCGCCGTCTGGGCGAAAACTCCTATTATGGCGGCAAGCTTCAGGGGGTGCATTTGATCGAATGGGTTTTCGCCCAAAGTCCCGGCCACAATGCTAACCAACTCGATCAAGGCTGGTCACATGTTGGCATTGGGGTAACCGTGACGTCAGTTGACTTAATTTTCGGCGGCGAAAAAATGTAGCCCACACGCAGTTTTTATACCTTTTCCGTCACTTTATACTCCAGCTTCTTCCCTAAAAGCATTCTGGTATGTGATTCGAGTGCCGGTAACGAGGAAAAGAAAAATGAGATTATCGGCAAGAAATACCACTGGATGAAAAGCATCGGCAAATTTCTGATTCGGGTTTTAGCATCAACTTTTTCTCTTAATTTGTGATCAAAATACAACATCACTACTAACAGCATTGAAGTAAGCGTCAAAATCACCGAGGACAATTTTGGCAATAAAAACCCCATGACCGTTCTCTCAAATTCAGGGTTAACCAGTGGCGGAATGGAAGCACTCAATGTCAAAATAAAAAATGAGGTCGGCCAAAGAAAATGCACTTCGGTGATAAACAGGATCTTCTTCAGTTTCGCCAGTGGCTTAATATGAGGGGTATTGAAAAAGCGTAAAATGGCATAGGGGATATCAGAAGCGCCCCAGGCCCAGCGTCGCTCCTGGGAATACCGACTCCGAAAAGTATTTAATAAACCGGTTGATAACACTCCGTCCCGGGAAATAGGGAGATAGATCGGAATGGTTTTCACCTTTTCTCCAAATTTAAAAAACGCTTGCAAATAAATATGCCAATCCTCGGGAATAATATCGGTGTCCCAATATCCAACTTTTTCCAGTAGCCAGAGGTTCGTCGAATACGTAGATATTTGGATTAAATCATCTTTCTGAGACAAATAGGCGAATCGGGCTACCGAAGAAAGGATCGACTGGACCCGCACCGGTAATGGTAGTTTCCAAAAATTGCTATATAAAAGTACTGGCGCCCAAAAGAATCGATAAAGTCGATCCTTATCCATAATAAATTTATAGGTCACATAGGGCAGATAATTCTTCGGCATAAGACTATCGGCATCACAGACAGTAACTATAATATTTTCTGGCTCCAGGTTTTTTTCTCTGGCCAGTTTGGAAATATACTTCGCAGCGTAAGTGCCATTACTGGCCTTACCCACCACTTCACCCTCCAAAAGCGGGTGGTAAGCGGTATAAAACCCCGCGAACGTATCCTGATATTCCTTGGTTAATTCTGCCCCCCGTGTTCGCGCCGCTTCCCCTTCTCTTTCCTCCATCGCCAGAACAATTGAGATTTTTTCCTTAGGATAATTTTGGTCCCGCAGTCGATCCAGCGTCTTCTTCAGCTTGCTGGCTGATTCCTTATAATTAGCAATAATAAAAAAATGATAGATCTCCGGGTAATTTTTTCTTTTTTTTAGTTTTCCGAACCAGTTGATTCGCTCGGCTCTCTGAATCAGCGTATATGAGATACCGGCAAAATACACTGTTTTTATCGTCTTATAAAGAAAATAAAGAAAAAAGGCGAGAATAAGATACGAAGCAATTGCCGGGTGAAACAACGACAGCCAAATCGGCATGGTAATCACCAACCAAACCATAATTGGCACCAAACTTTCGGCAAATCGATAGGCATATCGCGACTGCAGAATTCTCGTTTTTATCATGATTCGGCTTCAGGAAAGGCTCTTCCTCCAGAGAAGCATTATAACAAAAAAACCCTATTTTTGATACGTCAAGATCGAAAGAGAGGCTACTAGCGAGGATAAAATAATGAAATTCAACAGATCAAAAATATCCAGAGTCTGTAATAGCGTCAGTGACCCCACAGAAAAACTGATTAAAAAGGCCATTTTCCGATTGAGAAACAGACCTGAGACAAGATAAACAATCAAAGACAATAAAATAACCGCTAAAAGTATCACTCCAATATGAACCGGAGGAATAAAATAAATCAAAAAAGCCAGTGTGAAGAGCAGAAGAGCCAGAATAACTTGCGCCGGTTTGACAGATAACTTGAACCTTTCTCTGTTTTTTCTCATACTCGATCTGCAATCATCTTTTGAACCAGTCCGCGGGGCACCTCCTCATAATGAGATGGCTCCATATAGGGAATACCCCGACCCTCAGTAAGAGATCTTACTGTAGTCACATAGCCTGATAATTCGGAAAGAGGCGCAAAAGCCCTAATGACCGTAGAATGACCTCTTTTGTCAGTGCCTTGAATCTTGCCACGACGGCTCGATAAGTCACCAATAATCGTCCCCATATAGTCCTCCGGGACAGTCACTTCCAGTTTCATAATTGGTTCCAGTAGTTCTAGGCTGGCCTTTTTACTGCCTTCCTGTAGCGCCATCGAGCCAGCAATTTTAAATGCCAAATCCGATGAGTCCACATCGTGATAGCTACCGTCGTAAAGGGTAACTTTCATGTCCACCAAGGGATAGCCCAGAAGCACGCCTTTTTCCATCGCCTCCTTAACCCCTTTTTCGATTGATGGAATAAATTCCTTGGGAATAGCCGCTCCTTTAATGGCGTTAACAAATTCAAAGCCTTCACCTCGGCCCAACGGCTCCAATCTGACGAAACAGTGCCCATATTGACCACGACCACCTGATTGCTTAATATACTTGCCCTCGGCCTCAACTGACTGGGAAATCGTTTCCCGATAAGCGACTTGTGGCTTCCCGACATTAACATTCATTCCCATTTCTCTTTTCATTCGGTCCACTAAAATCTCCAGGTGAAGTTCGCCCATCCCGGAGATGATGGTTTGACCGGTTTCGTGATCGATCTTGACCGCAAATGTGGGATCTTCTTCCGCCAACCGCTGTAGAGTGTAAGAAAGCTTCTCCTGATCAGACATGGTTTTCGGCTCGATCGCCAAGGAAATAACTGGATCAGGAAAGGTGATTTGCTCCAGCTCAATTGGCTTACTCTCATCGGCCAATGTATCTCCGGTGCCGGTATTTTTCGGCCCAATCAGTCCGACGATTTCGCCAGCAAACGCCTGATCGACTTCTTCTCGTTGATTGGCATGCATTATCATAATCCGACCAATTCTTTCCCGATTTTTCTTAGTAACATTGTAAAGATACGAACCAGATTGAAGTACCCCGGAATAAATTCGGGCATACGTCAGCTTCCCAACGTGGGGATCAAGTTGGATCTTGAATGCAAGCGCGGCCAGTGGCTCCTCCTGACTTAATTTACGCACCATCTCCTCACCAGTTTTTGGATCAATTCCTTTTATTTCTCCTAAATCCTTTGGTGATGGTAAATAGTCGATTACGGCGTCAAGTACCGGCTGGACTCCCTTATTACGTAGCGATGTGCCACAATATATCGGGACAATTTTATAAGCAATTGTCGCCTTGCGAATTCCCGCCATGATTTCGGCAACCTCTAACTTTTGGCCAGCCAAATATTTTTCCAATAAAACATCGTCACTTTCACAGGCGGCCTCGATAATTTTTTCTCTTAGTTTAGCCACCGTTTCCTTGAGATCTTCCGGTACTTCTTCTGTATCATATTCCACGCCCGTCGGGTCTTTACCCCAAACATAGCTTTTTTCATTAAGAATATCCACTACTCCTTTGAAAGTGGATTCTTCTCCAATGGGATAAACCATTGGAATCGGTCGGGCTCCTAATCGCTCCAGGATTTCTTTAAGAGTGCCGTCAAAATTGGCGCCGACTTTATCCATTTTATTAATAAAGCAAATTCGGGGAACATTATATTTATCTGCCTGTCTCCAGACTGTTTCTGATTGAGACTGGACGCCTTCCTCGGCATCAAAGACCATCACCGCGCCATCAAGAACTCGCAATGATCTTTCCACTTCAGCGGTAAAATCAACGTGCCCTGGAGTATCAATGATATTTACCCGAACTTCTCGCCAAAAAGTGGTTGTGGCGGCCGAAACAATAGTAATCCCTCGCTCTTTTTCCTGATCCATCCAGTCCATCTGAGTTGTACCGGCGTCTATATCACCAATTTTGTATGACCTTCCAGTATAAAAAAGAATCCGTTCTGTAGTGGTAGTTTTGCCCGCATCAATGTGAGCAATAATCCCGATGTTGCGGATCATTTCTGGATCAACAATTCTATTTTTGGTAACGATACTTTGCTGTGCCATAGGAATTTAGAAAATTATTCTGAATAAAATTTCTGGATACTACCAGTTGAAATGGGCAAAGGCTTTGTTTGCCTGGGCCAGTTTCTCCACCTGAGATCTCTTTCCGACTGCTTCCCCTTGGTTCTGGTAGGCATCCATCAGCTCTGCGAAGAGTTTTTCACCGAAAGTCTTAAATTGTTTGTTCGGCCTCTTGTTTGCCGACTCGATAATCCAGTTAAGCGCCAAAAAAACGCGCCTTTCTGGTCGAGTATCCATGGGAATCAGGTATGAAGCGCCACCAATTCGCCGTGGTTTAACCTCTTTTGTTGGTGAGACATTGGAAATCGCCCCTTGTAAAACTTCTAACGGGTCAAGCTTCTTTTCTTTGATTAGGTTTAAGGAATCATATACTTTACGTCTGGCGACGCTTTTTTTACCGTCAAGCATGATATAGTTAATGAGTTTTTCTACCTCATAGCTGCTAAACAGCGGGTCCTTATGCATTGTTTGTTTTTTATATCCTCGTCTTGGCATAGATTATATGATTAACTTGATTTTTCTCGACGCGCTCCATACTTGGAACGAGAAGATTTTCGACCTTCAACTCCCGTGGTATCAAGGACACCCCGAACAATATGGTATTTAACTCCTGGTAAATCTTTGACACGGCCACCTCGAACCAAAACAACTGAATGTTCCGCCAGCTGGTGGCCGATACCGGGAATATACGCCGTAATTTCTGCTCCGTTCGATAGCTTAACACGAGCCACTTTTCGTAAAGCGGAATTAGGTTTCTTTGGAGTCATCGTTCTGACAATGGTACAAACTCCCCGCTTAAAGGGACTGGTGTGAGGAGATTTCCTTCTCTTAATACTATTAAACGAATGCTTCAGAGCTACTGCTCTAGCTTTTCGTATCTTTCGTTTCCTCCCGCTATGTATCAGTTGGTTAATTGTTGGCATGCTATTTATCGTTAATTTGCGACCGCCTCTGCTTCTACCGCAGGTATCGTTGCTCCTTCTGTTGCTAATAACGGATCGGCTCCTTCTACTACTACTGGCTGATCTTTAGGACCATAGTACTCATTCAGAAGTTGACCGGTAACAGGAATAAGCCTCCCAATTATAACATTTTCTTTTAATCCTACAAGGTGATCTACCTGTCCCCTCAATGAGGCCTGGGTAAGTACACTGGTGGTGTGCTGGAATGAGGCCGCCGACAACCAGGAATCAGAGTATGTTGCCGCCCGAGAAATACCCAGAATTGATACTCGTCCCACGGCCGGTCTACCACCTTGAGCTAAGACTTTTTTATTTTCCCGATCAAAACGGTATTTTGAAACCACCTCGCCAACAATGAATTTGGTGTCTCCCTCACTATCGATGACAACTTTGTCGCTCATTTTCCTTACAATAGCCTCAAAATGCTTATCGTGAATCGCAATTCCCTGGGATTCATAAACCTTTTGTATTTCATGGAGAAGATAAAGCTGAGCTTCTTCCAGACCTTTGATTGCCAGAATTTCTTTGATATCAAGGTAGCCCTCACAGAGAGATTTGCCTGAGGGAATCAGCTGTCCATCGGCCACTTTGAGTCTTCTATTGGTCGGAATGATAAATTCCCGAATCTCGTTATCCTTTCCTTCCGAGGATACTTTTACGTGGTAAACGTCTTTCTCAGTATCTTCCTTGATGCTAATCTTTCCACCGATATCGGAGATTGGAGAAAGCACTTTTGGTGTACGCACTTCAAAAAGTTCTTCCACACGAGGCAATCCCTGAGTAACGTCAGCAATAACGATGCCTCCGAAATGTCTCACTCGCATGGTAAGCTGGGTGCCTGGTTCCCCAATTGATTGTGCCGCAATCACTCCTACCGGAGTACCGATTTGAACCAGTTTATTGGTGGCCCAGTCAATGCCATAACATTTGACACACACCCCGTATTCAGTTTGACAGTGAAGCGGGGACCGCACGGTAACTTTATCGATGCCATGATCGCTGACTTCCTTCATCGTCTCCTCGGTAATAAGATCGTTTTTCTTGAGTATCAGTTTCTTGTTTTTTCCGTAGAGGGTTTTAGCAATATATCGTCCGCGGATTCTTTCCAGCAATTTGTCTCCCCGTTCCCCGGTGGTCTCGATGGCCAATCCCTCGCTAGTTTTACAATCCTCTTCTCTAACGATGACGTCGTGTGACACGTCGACAAGTCTTCTGGTTAGATATCCGGCATCAGCGGTTTTAAGCGCCGAGTCGATGAGACCTTTGCGAGCACCACGAGCATTAATAATGTATTCAAAAATTGACAGTCCTTCGCGATAGTTAGATCTGGTTGGTACTTCGATAATCTTTCCTAGTGGGTCAATAACCAAACCTTTCATCGCCGATAGCTGTTTCAACTGCTCTCGAGAGGCTCTGGCACCACCAGATTTGATAATAATCTTCACTGGATTTTCTTCTTCAATCAAATCCCAAGTCTTATTCGCCATATCCTCAGTCGTGGCGATCCAAACATTGTTGGCCATTCTTCTTTTTTCCTCTTCAGTAATTAGTCCATTAAAGAAATTCTTTTCAATTTCCCGAACCTTCTTTTCCGCATCGGCAATCAAGTCGTTCTTTTCCTTAATAATTAAACAGTCGAAAACGGAAACAGAAACACCGCCAGAGATTGTCGCTCCCCAAAAACCCAATTCTTTGATACGATCAATAAGATCGGCGACTTTTTTTCCATCATCCTCAAATAGTTGAATCGCTTTAACAACAAAGTTTTTCAAATCACTGGCCTTTACTTCTTCATTAACATATTGCATTTCCACGGGAAGCTGTTGATTAAACAGAATGCGACCAATCGTGGTGCGTAATAGGATGCCATTAATTCTCACTAAAATCGGCTGTCTTAATTTCAGCGCCGTTCTCGCATAGGCTAGCAACGCTTCATTTTCACTACCGTAGAACTTTAATTCTTCATCTTTAACGTCCTTAAATTCTTCATTCACGGTGGTGAGATAGTAACAACCCAGCGCCATTTCCTTGTTAGGAACCAGAATTGGACTACCATCAGACGGTTTAAGGAAATTCTTCTCCGGCAACATGCGAGTTTCGATTTCTTCAATAGATTTTTTTGATAGTGGTACGTAAACTCCCATTTGATCGCCGTCGAAGTCGGCATTGTATCCCTGACAAACCACCGGGTGAAGCTTAATGGCATAATCATCAGTTAACACTGGATAGAAACCAAGAATTGACAATTTGTGAAGGGTTGGTGCTCGGTTTAGCATTACTGGATGATCCTTAGTAATTTCCTCAAGAATGTCGTAAATAACCGGATCCTTGGTCTCTAAAAAGTTTTTCGCACTCTTGATGTTTTGTGCCAAGCCACGAATAATAATTTCTCGCAGCAGGAACGGCTTGAACAATTCCAAAGCCATTTCTTTGGGAAGACCACATTGGTTCAACTTAAGTTCCGGTCCGACGATGATTACTGACCGCCCAGAGTAGTCGACACGCTTTCCCAGCAAGTTCTGTCTAAAGCGGCCTTGTTTCCCTTTGAGAATATCAGAAAGTGACTTGAGCGCTCTGGTTCGAATCGTCCTGCGTCGTGAACCTCGAGATTTGGAAAGGTCAATTAGGGAATCTACCGCCTCCTGAAGCATTCTTTTCTCGTTTCGAAGAATTATTTCCGGCGCGCCCAGTTCCATAAGATGCTTCAACCGATTGTTTCTATTAATCACCCGTCGATAAAAGTCATTAAGATCAGAAGTAGCAAACTTACCCCCCGCCAACTGGACCACTGGTCTTAAGTCTGGAGGAATAACTGGAAGCACGACTAAAATCATCCATTTGGGAGAAATGCCTGATTTCATAAACGCCTCTATCAAACGAGCCCGTTTTAGTAGCTTAGTGCGTTTATCACCTTTTTGCTTTATTAGTTTTTTAGTGGCATAGTCATATTCTTTTTTAAGATCAAGACTTGACAGCACTTCGAGCAAAACTTCAGATCCCATGCCAACAATGGCAAAATCTTCGGCGCCGATCTCCCTAAGAAACAGGAAGTCTTCTTCTTCTATCGTTGCATAAGGAGCAGCGGTTTTTACCACTTTGCTAATTCTTTCAAAGTAGGCCTCTTTTTCACTCTTTTTTTCAGCATGCTGTTGTGAGAATGAGGTATATTTTTCTTTAAACTTGAACTTAACCTCATTCTGAGTTAATTCCAACTGCTCTTTATTTTTGACCTTTTTTTCGGCATCTTTTTGAGCCTGATCTTCTTCCTTCTTGATTTTTTCTTCGCCTTCTTTATGCCAACTCTTAAGTTCTTCAAGTTCTTTTAGACGCGTCTGATTTATCTTGTCGAAAGCAGTTTTTCTCTTCTCCTCGTCGACGTCTTTAACTAGATACAAGGCATAATAAATGATCCGCTCCAGATTATTAGCGGTGATATTTAATAATATGCTGAGCGGGGAGGAAGCGCCTTTAAAATACCAAACGTGGGCCACCGGGGTAGCCAGTTTAATGTGGCCCATTCTTTCGCGTCGTACCGCGCTGGTAGTGATCTCGACGCCACAACGATCACAGACAATACCTTTGTATCTGATGCGCTTATACTTGCCACAGTAACATTCGTAATCTTTGGTCGGACCAAAAATTCTTTCATCAAAAAGGCCATCTTTTTCTGGTTTAAAAGTACGATAATTAATTGTTTCCGGTTTAAGCACTTCGCCGTGCGACCATTCGGCAATCACCTCTGGAGAGGCCAACATCAGTTTAATACCGGAAAATTCTCCGGACTGCAGATCTCTTTGTTCGTCTATCATGTTATTCATATTGTTATCTTCAAATACCTATTTAACTGGTTTTACATCCAATCCCAGGGCATTCAGCTCCTTAACAAGAACATTAAATGATTCGGGAATTGTTGATTGAGGGGTATCGACGCCCTTAATAATCGCTTCGAAGGCTTTTCGTCTTCCTTGTACGTCATCACTTTTTACTGTCAGAAGCTCCTGAAGAGCATAAGGCATTTGATGACTTTCCAGGGCCCAAACTTCCATTTCCCCAAATCTTTGTCCTCCCATTTGTGACTTACCACCTAGTGGCTGTTGCGTTACCAACGAGTAAGGACCTGTAGAACGGGCATGGAACTTGTCCTCAATCATGTGCACTAACTTCAAGATGTATCCAATACCAACCAAAACCGGTTTTTCATAGACTTGGCCAGTTCGTCCATCATAAAGTTTCACTTTACCATCCCCGTTGAGACCGACTTTCTCCAATTGACCGCGAACGAACTCTTCACTCATCTTCTCAAACACCGGAATGCCAAACTTTATGCCCTGTTTATATGCCGCCATACCCAGCATCGTTTCATATAGTTGTCCT
>Ga0209542_10012552_pt1 | contig 14784 bp, 6 predicted proteins | sample RifCSPhighO2_01_FD_184028 | JGI IMG/M metagenome (GOLD analysis project Ga0209542, IMG submission 184028) | Soil microbial communities from Rifle, Colorado - Rifle CSP2_plank highO2_0.1 (SPAdes) (version 2) | ecosystem: Environmental > Terrestrial > Deep subsurface > Rock core/Sediment ...
GCAATTTGGCGGATGCCGAAGAGATGACGGAAATCCTTATGACCCCGCATGAGATTAAGGATAAGCCGAATGCCAAAGAGCTGGTTGTTTCAAGAGGCGCTGTGGATTTTGACAGAGTTCGTTTCGGCTACCAAGACGGGCGGGAGGTGGTGAATGTTTCTCTGGCCATCGCGCCCGGTGAAAAAGTCGGATTTGTCGGGCCATCGGGCGCGGGGAAGACCACGCTTTCAGCCCTGCTTTTGCGTTTCTACGATATAGATAGCGGCGCGATTCGCATTGACGGCGAGAATATCGGAGAGGTCACACAGGAGTCACTGCGCAAAAACATCGCGCTTGTCCCGCAGGAGCCAATTCTTTTTCATCGGACGCTCGCGGAAAACATCCGGTATGGCAAACCCGAGGCGAGCGATGAGGAGGTAATTCGAGCGGCGCACCTGGCGCATTGTGATGAGTTTATCGAGCGCTTGCCGGATCGGTATGAGACCTATGTCGGAGAGCGGGGGATTAAACTTTCCGGCGGGGAGCGCCAAAGGATAGCGATTGCGCGGGCGATTTTAAAAAGCGCGCCGATTTTGGTTTTGGATGAGGCGACCTCGAGCCTCGACTCGCACTCGGAACTTTTGATTCAGGATGCTTTGGGCAAATTGATGGAGGGTAAGACCACGATTGTGATCGCGCACCGGCTTTCCACTATCATGCGCATGGATCGGATTATCGTGCTTAAGGATGGGAGCGTTGAGGAGACCGGGACGCATCAATCGCTTCTCGCTAATTCCGTGAGTCTCTATAAAAAGCTGTGGGATCTCCAGGCGGGGGGGTTTATCGCGTAACTTGGAGATAGACTCAAAATCCCCGCCGACTAGGCGGGGATTTTGATGATTTCGACAGCACATCTGTAAGCCGAATTCTGTGCCGATTTCGTCTGAGTGAAACGAAGGTACGAAATCGAGCATCCTGCGAAGCTCTGGAAGAGCGAAGCAGGATCCCGCCTTCGCATAAAGCTACGGCGGGCGCTCAATTTTGTAACCACTCGCTTTGCTCGTGGACAAAATTGGCGATGGCCATCTATCTTGACGCGCGATTACTCGCGCGCTCTTCCTCAATTTCACTCGGAACAAGTTCCGTTTGAAAGTTTCGGAAAGCGAGCTACGTTCCTCTCATTGTTTGTGACAATGAGGTTTGCTCTTGCACCAGATAGGGTTTTCCACCCGGTACTGTTGCCAACACCGGGAATCGCGTTTGACGCGATACTTTTCACCTTTTGCCGCGCCCAGCGCGGAAACTCTAAATCCTAATTTCTAAATACTAAACATTTGGATATTCGAATTTTGTATTTCGAATTTGTTTAGAATTTAGGGTTTCGAATTTCGGATTTCCGTGCCGGGCACGGCTAGTATTGTCTCTGTGGCACTGATCCCGCCAGACCGCGCTCGGCGCGGAAGCACCAAACTCCAAGCACCAAATCACAAACAATATCTAATGACCAAAATCCTAAATTCAAAACGTTTAGAATTTGAGATTTAGAACTTGGGATTTGTTTGGAGTTTGGATGTTGTAATTTGGAATTTCCGTGCCGGGCACGGCCCGGGGCGGCCGTTAGCCGCTATCTGCTTCATACCGCGCAAAGCGCAGTATGGGTGTTCAGACTTTCCTCCCCAACCGCTGCCCCGCGCGGAAGCACCAAATCCCCCGCCTGCACCGACTTACCTGCCCCGTCTGCCGACAAGCAGGCGGCAAGGCAGGAGTTTCGGCGGGCAGATAAGCACCAAATCACAAACAATATCTAATGACCAAAATCCTAAATTCAAAACGTTTAGAATTTGAGATTTAGAACTTGGGATTTGTTTGGAGTTTGGATGTTGTAATTTGGAATTTCCGATGCGAAGCATCGGCTAGAGCGGCCATCTCAATGTGCTGGCCGCCATATTATAAGGTAAGGCCTTCTTTTTGGCAAGCTGGCAGTTTTTAGGCGTTTTTGGTTGACTATTTTGTTGCATTTCATCTAGAATACGGCTACTATCCTGGGAAAGGATGTTTTATTTGATTAATTTTTTAAGCAGTCTCATATGAATACAGATAATCATGCCCTTGAGGCCGAGTCATACAGTGGCGAGCCATCGCCCGCAGTCGCGATAGAGGAAGGACAATTCCCTGCAAGCGAAAGCTGGTGGCGGCGGGTCGCCAGATGGTCGCTTTCTGCTATTGCGTTTCTGGCGCCCCTGCTCTTTTTCCCGAATACTATTCCTCCCACATTCATCAAGCAGGTCGTGGTTTCGGCTCTGGCCTTTGTGGCATTTATCTCGTGGCTAGGCGAGTCGCTACTTTCCGGCAAGATTTATTACAAGCGTTCATTGATAAACGCCGCGCTAGGGCTTCTATTGCTGGTACTTTTTCTTTCGACGCTCTTCTCGCCGCAAGCTTTGCGGGGGCTCATCGGCCTTGACGACACCGGCGAGCGTTTCGCGAGCTTTCTCGTATTCGCGGTGATTCTTTTCGTGGCTGGAGGAGTGTTCTATACGGAAAAAGAGTCGCGCAGGCTTGTCTGGTGGCTTTTAGGCGGCGGCCTCATATTATCTGCTCTGACATTGGTTCAGTTTTTTCAGCCAGGCTGGGTGCCGATTTCGGCACTGGCGCGAGTAGATGTAAACCCAGTAGGTACGGCAAACGGCGTTGCGGCGCTTCTAGGACTTTACTTCGTGTTTGCTGTCGGGATCTTGGCCACTATGGGAGAGGCGCTTAAGAATCTTTGGACGCGCGCGGGCCTCGTGGCGCTGGTGGTGATGACTCTGGCCAATCTTCTTATTATCAACTTTCGTTCGGTTTGGATCGCGGTAGGCGCGGCTTTAATTGTTCTTTTGGGCCTGCAGTTTCGCATGGCAAGCCGCACGGGAAGCGGAACATCGCTTCTTCGCAAGCGCGGGTTTGGGATTTTGTTTCTCATGCTTGCGGTCGTGACTTTCTTCATTCTTTCCAACGCGACGCTGATTCGCGTGCAAAACCTCCCGGTGGAGGTTGGCCCATCGTATAAGGCGACGATTGATATCGCTAGAGCGACCCTTAAAAGTGATGCGCTCTTCGGTTCCGGACCGGGGACTTTTGGTTTGGATTACAGTCTATTCCGCGATCCCTCCATTAACTTTACGCAGTTTTGGGCAGTTAGGTTCAATAACGGAGCGGCTTTCATGCCGACGATGCTGGCAACGATGGGAATTCTCGGAGCATTGGCACTTCTCGTGTTTTCTTTGGCCGCCTTAGTATCATTGCTTCGTGGTGTTTCCAAACGAACCGATGATGATCCGTTTCTCGCTGGCGGGCTTGCGGCGGTGGTATTCGGGTTGCTTCTTTGGTGGTTATACACGACAACCTTCGCGCTACAAGTGGCGCTCTTTGTGACGCTGGGAATTTTGGTGGCGCGTATGAATGAATCGAGCGTGGAAGGCGGCAAGAAAGCTTTCTGGCGGATTGCCGAGCGCGTGGCGAAATTCACAACACCCTGGGCGACCTTCGTAACATCGCTCGCCATCATCTTTCTTATGGTGGGCGGCGTGGCATTTCTTTATTACACCGCGGAACAGTACGTGGCGGCAATCTATTTTGCCAGGGGCGTCAACGAGTTTTCGGTGGTGGGCAATGTGGATGGCGCCCTCCAGCAAATGAACCAGGCGGTAACGCTTAACCGCGATAACGACACTTATTATCGTTCGCTGGCGCAGGTAGGACTCACCAAGGTCCAGTTGATTGTAAACGCGGCCAATACCGCCCAGAACCCTAATCTGCTGAATGATTTTCAGGCGGCGGTCTCTAACGCCATCAGCTACGGTCAGCAGGCGACCCAGATTAATCCGAATGACTCGCTTAACTGGGCTGCGTTGGGGTTCGTCTATCAATCGCTGGTGCCGTTTATCGAGGGTTCTGAAGGCGCCGCTCTTAGCGCCTATGACAAGGCGCTAGAGTTCGATCCCAAAAACCCCGCGCACGAGTTCAGCCGCGCGAGCACCTATATGGCGCTATCTGATCGCGCGCAGTTGCGTCTTAATCAGGCCGGTCTGACCCCACAGGTCACCGAAGCTCTAACAAAACAGCGCACCGAGTCCTTAGAAAACGCGCGTGTTTCACTAGAGAAATCCATTCAGTTAAAACCCGACTATGCTCAAGCCAATTATCTTTTGGCGCAGGTGCTGATCAGGCAGGGGAATTTGGCCCGGGCGATCCAGCAGGTGGAAGCGGTGCGTCCGCTGGCGCCGTTCGACATCGGGGTCGCCTTCCAGCTCGGGGTGCTTTACTACCAAGCGCAGGATTTCGCTAAAGCCGAAGGCGAGTTTATGCGGGCCATAAGCATTAACGATAGCTACTCGAATGCGCGTTACTTTTTGGGGCTTCTCTTCGACCGCAGGGGCGACAAGGCCAAAGCCATCGGGCAGTTTAAGCACATAGAGACTTTCAATCCTGACAATCAAGAGGTTAAGAAAATCATTGTGAATCTTGAATCCGGCAAAGCGGCGCTCGACGGCATCTCGCCGCCGGCACCCCCTCCGACGGAGCGGCGCACACCGCCAGTTCCTGAAGCTAGCGGATCCGGCAGCGGGGGCGGTGTTGGGCGGTAGTTGCTCCGGGTGGACATGCACGATCTTCTTAGCCGAGATTCTTTTGGTTAAATGGTTTTAAGATTGCTACAAAAAGAGATCCCGTCCATACACGGAGCAGCTTTTCTTATCGGGGCTGCCGGTTTTCTGTCGCGCCTCTTGGGAATTTTTCGCGATCGGCTGCTGGCTTCGCAATTCGGCGCCTCACGCACGCTTGATGTTTATTACGCCTCGTTTCAGATACCCGATTTCGTATTTACGGTGTTTCTGGTGGGCGCTGCGAGCGCCGCGATTATTCCGTTGTTCCTCAAGTTTTCCGATGAGGGATGGGGCAAAGCCGAGAAGTTGATCGGGGGGCTCTTATCGGTGTTCTCCGTCGGCGCGGTGATCATCGCGGGCGGGGTAGCGGTATTCGCCTCGGCTCTGGTGAGCGTAATCGCTCCCGGATTTTCTCCGGCGGAGCACGAATTGATGACGCAGATGACCCGCATCATGATGATGTCGCCGGTGTTTTTGGGCTTTTCCAATATTATCGCGGCCGTGATGCAGGCGCGCCGGCAGTTTTTGGTGTTCGCTCTTACGGCCATTGTCTATAATGTCGGGATTATTCTGGGGATTCTATTTTTTGTGCCGATTATGGGGGCGCGGGGGCTGGCCTGGGGGGTGGTATTGGGAGCGGTATTGCATCTTGCCATTCAGATCCCCGTGCTTTGGCGCGTGAAGTTTCGGCCGATATTTACCAGCTGGTATCAGATTCAGGGTTTATCCGAGGTGTTTATGCTTTCTCTGCCGCGCGTTTTTGCGCTCTCACTTAACCAATTGATGATGCTTATTCTAGTGGCGCTCGGCTCGTTGCTGGCCGCGGGAAGCATTGCGATATTTCAATTTTCCAACAACCTGCGCTACCTGCCTATCGGGATTTTCGGAGTGTCCTACGCGATCGCCGCGTTTCCTAAGCTCACCGAAGCGGCACTTAAAAAATCCGGCAAAGAATTCTCCAGAGATCTCAACGCGATGGTGGAGACGATTCTTTTTTGGGTGGTGCCGCTGGCATTTTTGACCGTGGTTTTGCGGGCGCACATTGTGAGGCTCGGGCTTGGGGCGGGGTATTTTTCTTGGGGGGATACGCGCCTTACCGCAGCGGCCCTCGCCATTCTTTCGATCGCCATGATTGCCGAGGCTCTATCGCCGCTTTTTATCCGCGCCTTCTACGCGCTTGGCAACACTCGGCTTCCATTTGCGGCTTCGCTTTTGACGGTGCTGGTGGTTGCGGGATCCGCTCCTTTTCTGCTCTCGCTTTTTACGGGTCACCGCTTGAGCGGCCAGTGGATCGCGGATTTTCTTAAGGTCGGCGATTTGCCGGACGTGGCGGTACTTGGGCTGGTTATGGCGTTAGCGCTCGGCGCGGCGGTGCAGATGGCAATGCTGGGTTTTGCGTTGAACTTTGAAATGAAGAAATTTTTCGGCGCAAGCGTCAAGAATGACATGGTGACGGCGTTATTGCGAACGGTATTCGCCGCGGGACTCGCCGCTTTTGTCGGCTACGGTACGCTATATATTTTGTCGTTTTGGGTCTCGCTTGCGACATTCTGGGGCGTGTTTCTGCAAGCCGCTGGGACCTTTCTCGCCTCAGCTGTTTGCTACGCGGGGATAATGTATTTTGGCGGCAGTGAGGAGGTCCGTTCGGTGGTCGAGGCGTTTAAGAAGCACGCTCTCTCCCAGTCAGCGTTGCCGGAGAGCATAGACGACGAAAGCCGTTTGCAGACGAAATAGCGCCTTTTAGCATGCAGATTCGAAATTTCGTTATTATAGCTCACATTGACCCCGTTAGAAGTCCGGTTCGCAGGCGAACCGGCAGCTCGCGACGGCGCGCTGGAGCTTACTTCTAACGGGGTTGACCCCGTTAGAGATCCGCCCTCCAGAGGAGCGGCAGATGCCTAGGGGCATCTTATCTCTAACGGGGTTGATCACAGCTATGGCCTATCAGATAAGAAACTTTGTCATCATTGCTCACATTGACCACGGTAAAAGTACTTTAGCCGATCGCTTCTTGGAGTTAACGCATACGATAGAGGACCGCAAGATGCGCGAGCAGGTTCTGGATGCTATGGATCTGGAGCGCGAACGCGGGATCACGATAAAAATGCAGCCTGTAAGGATGCTCTGGCATCCGCAAATTCAAAATTCAAAAATCAAAGTTCAAAATGACAATGAAAAATTCAAAATCAATCCGCCCGAGGCGGATACCAAAATTTTGCCTTTTGATTTTTACATTTTTAATTTAATTGATACTCCCGGGCATGTGGATTTCACTTATGAAGTTTCGCGGGCTCTGGCGGCAGTGGAGGGCGCGATTCTGCTGGTTGACGCCACGCAAGGGGTACAGGCGCAAACGATCGCCAATTTGCATCTGGCGGAAAAAGAGGGGCTGGCCATCATTCCGGTGGTGAACAAAATTGATCTTCCCAACGCTGATTCCAAAGGAACTGCGGGCGAGCTCGCGGCGCTTCTTGGCATCGATCCCGCGGAAATTCTTTTTGTTTCCGGCAAGACCGGCGCGGGAGTTCCCGCTTTGCTTAACCGCATTATCGAGGTTGTCCCCGTGCCGAAAGGGAGTGCTAGAGAGCCGCTTCGCGCGCTGATTTTTGACTCTCAATTCGATCCCTACAAGGGGGTAATCGTCTATGTACGCATTGTTTCCGGAAGCGTAAGAAAAGGCGAGCGTATACGAATGCTCTCCGTCGGTAAAGTCAGCGAAGTGCTCGAGGTCGGTTACTTTGCTCCCGAACGGCGGGAGACCGAAAGACTCGAGGCGGGGGAGATCGGCTACCTGGCGTCGGGTTTGAAAGAGGCCGGCGTTCGGGTCGGAGATACGATTATCGCCGAACGTGATTTTGGCTTGGGCGAGAAGCCAATGGCCGGATATGACGAACCGAAACCGGTAGTGTTCGCTTCGGTTTATCCGACGGACGCGGACGAGTTCCCCGCATTGAAAGACGCGCTGGATAAATTGAAACTGAACGACGCGGCGCTGTCTTATGAAGTCGAGGCCTCGGAAGCGCTGGGGCGGGGATTTCGCGTGGGATTTTTGGGCATGCTGCATCTTGAAATTGTTTCGGAGCGCATCAAGCGCGAGTTTGGGATTCAGATGATAGTTTCGACGCCCTCAGTGTCTTATGTTGTTAAGCTGCGATCCGGAGAGGAAATGACTGTCTATGCCGCAGCGGATATCCCGGACGAGGCGGCGCTTCTCGAGATCGCCGAGCCGTGGGTGCGGCTGGAAATCATTGCGCCGGCGGATTTTCTCGGCCGCATTTTGAAGCTATTGGAAACGACGCGGGGGCGTTATGTTGACACGCGCTATCTTTCAGTGACGAGGATAATTGTGATTTACCGCATGCCATTACAGGAAATCATTGTAGATTTTTATGATCGCCTGAAAAGCGCGACCTCGGGCTACGCCTCTATGGGATATGAATTTGAAGGATATAATTCCGGAGACTTGGAGCGACTCGATATTTTGATCGCCGGCAGGCGCGAGAGGGCTTTCTCGGTCGTGGTGCATAAAAGCGAGTCTTACACAGAAGGCCAGCGCATCGCCGCAAAATTAAAAGAGCTTTTACCGTCACAGGCGTTCGCTGTTCCGATTCAGGCGGCGGTTGGCGGCCGCGTAATCGCGCGGGAGACCCTGTCGGCTATGCGAAAGGACGTGACGGGGTATCTTTACGGCGGAGATCGAACGCGCAAGATGAAGCTCTGGAAGAAACAGAAAAAGGGGAAAAAGCGACTGGCAGAGCAGGGCATGGGTAAGGTCGAGATCCCGCCGGACGTGTTTTTGAAGATGTTGAAGAGGTAGTCACCTGGGGCATTTAATCTATATTCTATAATTCGTTATATCGGTTATAGTATATTGATTAAATTACTCTCGAATAAACAAAAAACCCCGCTCTTCGGGAGGGTTTTTGTTTATGCCGATTTTACCCCGTTACAAGAAAGCTGCGAGCGTGAGTCCATGAATGAATTGTATGATAGTATTAAACCGTACAGATAAAATGCCACAAGCTTACGCTTGTGATCATCTTGTAACGGGGTTTATTTATGATGGTCAGTAGGCTAGTAAGAGCGGTAAGACAGTGAAAGCCACCATGGAGAGTACCGCAATAACGGAGATGACTATCCAGATGATCCGAGCGCTTTTTTTTCGTCTGGTATCGAGCATGATTTCTAAAGCTTAGCACGCATCAATACCTCTTTCAAGTTTATGACTTCACCCAGACTTCTTGCTTCACCTATCATACTGCTCGTAATGGCTGTCGCTGCAGCGCTTATGAGTCTCTGGGTCTTCCGGGCGTATCAAGAGCTTTTGGCGTTGCGCCGCGAGGAGGCTACGCTACGGCAGAAATTTGAGGCAGTCGAGGTGGAAAATCAGCGTCTGCGGGATGAAATTCGTATTGCGGCAACCCCGGAGGCGATCGAGCGTGATGCCAAAGCGCGATTGAATCTCAAAAAACCCGGAGAAGAAGTGGTAGTAGTAATACCTGCGCCCATACAGGCGGCAACTTCTGGCAACGTTAAACTCTCTATATTTGAGTGGCTGATTTCATGGTTTCGATCGTTCTTCCGCTGACTCTTTTGCGAGAAAGTCTTTAACAAGTTTTTTAGCTTCCGTTTCATTGCTTATCCAGTGAATATCGCGGTGTTTCCTAAACCATGTTTCTTGACGCTTGGCGTAGCGCCAATTTGCCGACTCGAGTTTTGCTAGCATTGCCTCACACGAGATTCGATGTTTGAGGTAATCGGCAGCAATCCCGTAGTCAAGTCCCAGTTCTGCCAGCCGTTTTTCTGTGATTCCCGCTCGCATTAAGCTTCGCGTTTCGCGAATAAGCCCGCTTTGCACTCGCTTGCGTATGGTTGCGCGGATGCGTCTTCGCAGTTCGGGCCGCGGGCGCCGGATGCCGATAAACAGCGCATCATAAGTTTTTTCTTCCGCAAGTTTCGGTAAGGGTTCTTTTGTGGCCTCTGCGATTTCGATTGCGCGTATCAGGCGCCGGGGATTGTTGCGGTCAATGGTTTTCGCGCGCGCCGGATCAAGCGCTCGCAAAATGCGATAAAGTTCCTTTGTCGGTTTTCCCCCCAACGCTTTGCGGAGTTTTTGATTCGGCGCGACCTTGGGGTATTTGATCCCCCGCGCGACAGCGTCAATATAAAAACCTGTTCCGCCGACAAGAAATGGCAAATGGGCGCGTTTTCGAATGTCTCTAATTTTTCGTTCGGCGAGTTTTCTGAATTGGTCGGCCGAAAATCCGCGTTTCGGGTTTTGGAAACTCAAGAGATGATGTAGGATTCCACGCATCTCGCGTTTAGCAATTTTCCCGGTTCCTATATCGAGCCCTCGGTAAATTTGGCGCGAGTCGGCAGATATTATTTCACCGCCGAAGCGCTTGGCGAGCCAAACCGCCAAGGCGGATTTTCCCGAGGCGGTTGGGCCCAGAATTACAATGAGTTTAGGTAGCCAGGTTTCTACTAGATAGTTTCCCTGCATATTCTTTCGATATGATATCCCACTATGATACTCTAGAGTATCATAGTGGAGAGTCAATGGTGCAATGAAGCTCGTTGTCTCCATATAAACCCCTCGGGGGTATACGCTATTCCTCCACTTCCCGTTAAAGATAAGATCTTGGTTGGGGCGTGGTCCCCGGGTGGTAATGGAATGAATGTGAAGCGCCCCCGATGGTCTTCTATCGGGGGCGCTTGATGCCGGTTTTCGACATGCTCGGAATTTTCTTGGCTTGGGAGATCTTACGAAGACGGCCACGGCACTGCTCGTTTTCGGGCAGCTGGTAGAATCGCCGTACCGCGTTAAGGCATTTACTAGCCCTTTGCTGAAGATTACGATCCCAATCTTTCTTTGTCCACTCTCCCCATGCCGCCCAGTATTGATCGCAGAGCTCAGCGAATCTCTTGCACGCGTCTTCGGTGTCCGCATTTCGGGAGTGTTTTTTGCGGGGCAAAGATGCCAACGCTACCCGCCGTATCAGTCTTATGAACGCATGCACGCTGCCATCCCTCCTTTCGCGCGGGGATCGTGAGGCAGTCGGAAAGTACTTCTTTGCGACGCTTGATTATAAAACGCGCTTGATAAACGCGTCAAGGTTTTGGGCGCCTAAGTCTCCCTTACCGCGCTCGCGGACTGCCACAGTTTTATTTTGCGCCTCGCGGTCGCCGACTACAAGGAGATACGGAATTTTCTGGAGCTCCGCGTCGCGGATTTTTTTGCCGATGGATTCGTTGCGCTCGTCGGTCTCGATACGGATACCGCGTTCCTTCAGCTTAGCGGCGACGTTCGCGACATACTCGCGGTTCTTGTCGTTTATAGGCAGTAGAGTAATCTGCACCGGCGCCAGCCACATCGGGAAAGCGCCGGCGTAATGCTCGATCAGGAATGCGATGAAGCGTTCGTGCGACCCCAGCGGAGCTCGATGTATCACGTACACGGGCTTCTCTTTTCCGTCATTGTCTATGTAGGAAAGATTGAAACGCTTGGCGGCAAGAAAATCCAATTGATTAGTGGAAGCTGTTTCTTCGCGGCCGATAATGCTTTTGATTTGGAAATCCACCTTGGGGCCGTAGAAAGCCGCTTCACCTTCCGCCCCAACATAAGGAAGCCCCGATTGTCTCATTGCGCTACGCACCATAGCCACAGATTTTTTCCATCCTTCGGGGGCGTTGGCAAATTTCTTTTTGTCTTTAGATGGCAGTGAAAGACGCATGAAAAAGTTAGTAATGCCGAAAACCCGCTTATACCAATACTCGTGGAGTTTCATCACGTTGAGAAATTCTTCTTCCGCCTGATCTTCGCGGCAATAAATGTGTGCGTCGTTTTGCGTAAAACCCCGCGTGCGAAGAAGACCGGCGAGGGTTCCCGAAAGTTCGTAGCGATACAGTGTTCCGTACTCGGCGTAGCGTATAGGCAGATCGCGGTAACTGCGGGGTTCGGCTTTATAAATAAGATGGGTGTGCGGGCAATTCATTGCTTTCAAATAGTAATTTCCGTCGTCGAGTTTCATGGGAGGGTACATGCTTTCGAGATAATAGGGAATATGCCCTGAAGTTCGGTAAAGGTCTTCTTTGGCGATGTGAGGAGTGGTGACTCGCTGATAGCCCCATTCAGCTTCTACTTTTTTAGCTCGTTCTTCGATGGCGTCGCGTATAGCAGTCCCATGGGGCAACCATAGCGGTAGGCCGGGACCGACCAGTGGAGAAAAAGTAAAAAGCTTAAGCTTCTCGCCAAGAACACGGTGATCTCGTTTTTTTGCTTCTTCCTGCTGCCAGAGATATTTTTTAAGTTCTTCTTTAGTCGCGAACGCCGCGCCGTAGATGCGGGTCAGCTGCGGATTTTTTTCGCTTCCGCGCCAGTAGGCGCCCGAGATTTTTGTGAGTTTAAATGCGGCGGGATCCAAATCGCCGGTGCTTGCGACATGCGGCCCATGGCAAAGATCCACGAAGTCGCCAGTTTCGTAGATTGATACTTTGTAAACTTTTTTCGCGCCGAGTACCTCCTTTTCTTCCGGAGACAGTTTGGTGGTGCCTTTTTTATTTAAATCATTTAACAGAGCCACCTTGAAGGGCTGCTTCTTTTTCTTGAAAAGCCGTATGGCGGCGGCGATCGGCAATTCTTTGCGGGTGAAGTCGATGCCAGCCGCGATCAATGCCATTATTTCTTTTTCGATATTCGCCAGAGCCGATTCAGTGAGAGTTTCCGGCAATTTGATATCGTAATAAAAACCGTTCTCGATGACCGGTCCCACACCGAACTGGGCTTTAGGGTAGAGTGTTTGGACAGCAGCAGCCATCACGTGCGCGAAAGAGTGGCGAAGGGTTTCCGGCGGGTATTGTTTCGGCATGAATTTTAGTCTAAATTTATGCTAACAGCCTACCGCAAAAATCCGCTTTTCGCAAAGAAAGGAGGTGAGACTGGTGGCGAAGTTCTTTGGGTTTATTCGTGGATGCCTTAATGAGCTACGAGTTGGCGCAGTGGATCTCCTGTGGCTGGGGGTAGCATGGTCGGGGATTATACTTGTACTTCTCATCATGACCATGATCTTTACCCCCTTTGGAACAGGCCCGCTGGTTCATGAAGCCAAGAAGCGATTCAGGCGGCGCGAGTCCAGACGTTTATCGGGGAATCGTAGAAGGAGCCATCCAGAGCCCGCTCGTTTCCCGAGCGACTAACCGCCGACCGCATGATGCATGCGGCCGGCGGCTTTATTTTTCGACCGCCTATAAAATTTCGCTCACCTGATCGCAAAGAATCTTCGGTTCGCCATCTTTGTCGGACAGTTTGCCTTTGACGATGAGAATCCTATCCGCTTGCCAGATCGACGGATTTTTTTCGAGTACGGATGGAAATACCAGCACCTCGGTTTTGGCGGTTGCGTCTTCCATGGTTACGAAAAGCATGGGTGCGCCGGACTTGGTGAGGATTTTCTTGACGACCGAAACTATGCCGCCGATGGCGACCGTGCGCCCGCGAAGAGCCGCAATATCGAGCTTGCTGATTTGCGTCACTTTTTCTTTCAGCTTTTCGTTGAGTGCCTGCATGGGGTGTTCCGTAATGTAAAGCCCCAACAGCTCCTTTTCCCAAGCCAGGCGTTCTTTCTTTGTCGCGGGCTCGGTTGGCGTAAGGCGCAGTATGGCGGTAACGCCCGTGCTGCCGGCGCCCCCAAAAAGACTCGACTGGTTTGATGATTGTTTTTTATCAATGTCGCGCGCGTATCCTAAAAGAAGATCTATGTTCCCGAGAATTTCGTTTCGCTCGGCGATGACGTCAAGTGCCCCGCATTTGGCGAGCGCTTCCACGGATTTGCGGTTTAGGTCTTTGACCGGTATGCGTTCGATGAAGTCGGCCAGCGACTTAAATTTCCCGCCAAGCTTTCGGGCGGCGATAATCGCATCAACGATATTTGAGCCGACGTTCTTGATGGCGGAAAGCCCGAAACGGATTTTGGCAGCGTTGTTTTCCGCGGGAGCGCTTATAACGGTGAATGTTTCAAAGCTCTCATTGACATCCGGCGGCAGGACTTCGATGCCCATAGCCTTGGCCTCGTCGATAAGAAACGCGACTCGTTCGATTTCAAATCCTTCTGCAGTCATTAATGAGGCCATATACTCGGCGGGGTAGTGAGCCTTTAGATAACCCGTTTGGTAGGCCACGAGCGCGTAGCAAGCGGCGTGGCTTCGATTAAATCCATATCGGGCGAAGGCGGGAAATAATTCCCAGATTTCTTCGGCGATGCTTGGCCCGATGCCGTTTTTTATCATGCCGGCGACCAGTTTGTCGTGCTGTTCATTAAGCAGCGACTTAATTTTCTTGCCGATGGCTTTGCGCAAAGTATCAGCTTCGGGGAGGGTGAAGCCGGCAAGGTCTCTCGCAATCTGCATCATCTGCTCTTGATAAACGCCGATGCCGTAGGTCGGCGACAGGATCGGCTCCAATTTCGGATGAAGATAGGTAACGCGTTCCAGCTTATGTTTTCGTTTGATATAAGCCGGCAGGTACTCCATCGGCCCCGGGCGGTACAAAGCCACCATGGCAATAAGATCCTCCAGTTCCGTTGGTTTTAATTCTTTCAGGTAGCGCTTCATCCCCGCTGACTCCATCTGGAAAACGCCGGTAGTCTTTGCCTCTTGGAAAATCTTGAAGGTATCCTTGTCATCAAGCGCCAGGGTGTCAATGTCTATTTTCTCGCCACTAAGTTTTTCGACCAAATTTACCGTGCGCTCGATGATGGAGAGATTACGCAGACCCAAGAAATCCATTTTAAGAAGCCCCAGGGCCTCAACGCCGTGCATATCGTACTGGGTAACCAGCACCTCCTTATCTTCGTCGGCCGCGGCGTCCTGGGATCTGGTGGCATACTGCAGCGGCACGAACCGATCCAGCGGTTCGGGAGCGATTACCACCCCCGAAGCATGAATCGAGGCATGCCGCACCACGCCCTCGAGTTTCAGCGCGGCATCGATCAGCCGTTTGGCGTCGGGGTTTTGCTGGTACATATTTTTAAGTTCCTGCACTTCTTTGAGGCATTGCGAAAGCCATCCCTCTTTCATGCCCTGCGTGGGATTAAAGGGAATAAGCTTGGCCAACTGATCGCAGAAGTTATACGGCATGCCGAGGGCCCTACCCGTATCGCGAATT
>Ga0209542_10012553_pt1 | contig 14784 bp, 12 predicted proteins | sample RifCSPhighO2_01_FD_184028 | JGI IMG/M metagenome (GOLD analysis project Ga0209542, IMG submission 184028) | Soil microbial communities from Rifle, Colorado - Rifle CSP2_plank highO2_0.1 (SPAdes) (version 2) | ecosystem: Environmental > Terrestrial > Deep subsurface > Rock core/Sediment ...
TTCAGTACAATATCCGATGAAGAATTGGCGGCTGTCGAATACCGCCTCAATACCAGACCGAGAAAAAGACTCGGTTGGAGAACGCCATTAGAAGTCTGGAGTGTTGCACTTCAGGGTTGAATTCAGGACTAAAAGGCTTGACAGAATCAAGCTTTTTCGTTACGTTATCATCAGTGTTCTAGCTCCAAAATATCAATTTTGGAAAAAACCAGAAAGATCTTTGCTATGAAAAATTTTTTTGCCTGGGTTGTCGTTATCGCTACCATTGTTTTGTTGACTTGTGGTACCGCCATTATCAACAATAAAAGAATGATGAAAAGATATGCTGGCTATCCGGCCGTTTCGTCACAACTGACCGAGAACAAAACTTATGAGATGCTCGCCCAGTGGCAAAGTAACAGCAACTTTATCACCTTGCTCCGCGAGAGTGATGGCCGCTTCCGACTTTTCGGATTCAATGAAGTTTTTACGCCTGGCTTTTACAAGGCTTCCGGCACAAACCTTTATCCGCTAATCCAGACGCCGCTTTATCAAGTTTCTGGGACAAATCCGCCTACGGCTTACGGCGAAACGAAGTAACCCCGCTCTTTCCTCAAGACTCGCACCCGCGGGTCTTTTTTAATATACGCCCACGCTACTGCGTGGTTTGCGGATATTAAACCTTACAGGTTCTGTACACCTTTTCGGCTTTTTGCTTCGTTACCACTCGCAAAAATCCTGAAAAGGTCTTGCGACGCTCCAAGTATTCGCGTCTCACCCCGTTAGAAGTTTAACCACTCTATCGAAAAACAGCGATGGTAGCCGAAGGCGGATTCGTTCTTTTTTATCAAAAATATTACTTTGCCTTGCCGAACTTTCTAATGGGGTTATTTTGCTATTTTCTTATTTATGCTATCCTCTATACATCACCCTGTGGGCAAACCATGGGGAGTGTCGCTATGCGACAATGTTCAATTCTCAATTTCCAATTTTCAATCAATGTTTCAATATTTGAAAATTAATTCATTGGAAATTCACTGAAAATTGATAATTGTAAATTAAAATTACTTAAATATGAAAGACAGAGACCAAAAAGAACAGATAATCGTCAAAGGTGCCCGAACTCACAATTTAAAAAATGTGACGGTTTCTATGCCGCGCAACAAAATGGTGGTTTTTACCGGGCTTTCCGGAAGCGGCAAGTCGTCTTTGGCGTTTGATACGATTTTTGCCGAAGGCCAGAGGCGTTATGTTGAATCGCTCTCGGCTTATGCCAGACAATTTTTGAATCAAATGCCAAAGCCCGATGTCGATGAGATTTCGGGCCTTTCACCGGCGATTTCAATTGACCAGAAATCCCGCTCAAACAATCCACGCTCGACTGTCGCCACAATTACCGAAATTTACGACTATCTCCGTATTCTTTACGCTCGAGTCGGTAAACCGCATTGTTTGATTTGCGGACGAGAAATCAAAAAACTTTCCAATGAAGAAATTTTGGAGACGATTTTGAATACCGTCCGCTCAATTGATACCGATGAGGGCAGTAAAAAAGTGGCTGGGGTAAAAATCGATAACAAGAAAGTCGGCATATATGCGCCGATGATCGTCGGCCGGAAAGGTGAATATTATCAGTTGCTTTATGACCTTTTGGGTAAAGGTTATTCGACGGTTAAAGTGGATGGTAAAACCAAAAAACTCCGCGAGCAGATTATTTTGGAAAAGCATAAAAAGCACGATATCGATGTTTTGATTGATGAATTATTTGTCAGCGAACTTCGTAAAACTACCGACGATTCTAGGCAGCGTCTTTCCGAGGCGGTGGAAAAAGCTTTGACCGAGAGTGGAGGCTTATTGAAAGTGGAATTACCGGACGGTACCGAAAAGCTTATCTCCGTAAAATTTATGTGTCCTTACGACGGATTTTCTTTTCCGGAAATCGAGCCGAGACTTTTCTCCTTTAACTCGCCCTACGGCGCTTGTCCCGAATGTCACGGCTTGGGCACAAAAAATATTTGGAGCAATGAGCCATGCGAACGTTGCAAAGGCGCTCGACTTCGCGAGGAAGCCCTGTCTGTATATTTGGGCGGTAAAGAGAGCGGTTTAAACATTTTGGACTTAACAGCCCTTTCAATCGATGATTGCCAAAAATATTTTGAAAAATTAAAGCTCTCACCTAAAGAGAAAGAGATTTCAAAAGTCGTTTTGAAAGAAATTGATGCCCGACTCCAGTTTATGATTAACGTTGGCATTGAATACCTGACTTTGAACCGGAAGGCCAATACGCTGTCAGGTGGCGAGGCCCAGCGCATTCGACTGGCTTCACAGTTGGGGAGCGGCCTTGTTGGGGCGTTATACGTCTTAGATGAGCCTACAATCGGCTTGCATTCCCGCGATAACGACCGTTTGGTCAAAACTTTATTGAATCTTCGGGATTTGGGCAATACGATAATCGTCGTTGAGCACGATGAAGATACAATCTATTCCGCCGATTACATCGTAGATATTGGACCGGGGGCAGGAGTTCATGGCGGAAAGATTGTAGTTTCGGGTTGGCTTGAAGAATTATTAACGGCCAAAAAAAACGATAGCGGTTCAATCACCCTCGATTATTTGAGAGGCGATAAGATTATAGAAATTCCGGAAGAGAGGCGTGATGAAGAAGCCGGTTCAATAAAAATCCGGGGCGGCAATATTTTCAATATTCAAAATTTATCTGTCGATATTCCTCTGGGCCGGCTGATTTCGGTGACCGGAGTGTCAGGAAGCGGTAAGTCGTCTTTTATGTATGAGCTGTTATATAAAAATCTTCAGGCCAGACTGGAGAGACGTTATCGCTCGGCCGAGCTATTTAATGTTGGCAGTTTTACCGGCACGGAATATGTTTCTCGGGCGATTTTGATAGATCAATCGCCGATCGGCAGGACGCCTCGTTCTAATCCCGCGACTTACACGGGCGCTTGGACTTTTATCAGACAACTTTTTGCCGAAACCGAAGAAGCCAGGACGCGCGGCTGGAAACAGAATCGCTTTTCTTTCAATGTCACAGGTGGGCGCTGCGAAGCTTGTCAGGGAAACGGCGAGATTGCTGTTGAAATGCATTTTTTGCCGACAGTCTATGTAACTTGCGAAGTTTGTAACGGCAAGCGCTTTATGAAAGAAACTTTGGAAGTGAAATATAAAAAGAAAAATGTTTACGACATTCTTCAGATGACTGTGGAGGAGGCCGCCGGCTTTTTTGAAGATATTCCGGCCGTTTATGATCGCCTTAGAACCCTGAATGAAGTGGGCTTAGGCTATTTGCAATTAGGCCAATCTGCTACGACGCTTTCCGGCGGGGAAGCGCAAAGGGTAAAAATTTCTTCAGAACTTTATCGCGTTCATCTTCAAAAGACAATTTATCTTCTGGATGAGCCGACAATCGGTCTTCATTATGAGGATGTTAAAAAGTTGATTGAAATTCTTCAAAAACTTGTCGATAAAGGGGGAACGGTTATGGTTATTGAGCATAATCTCGACATAATAAAATCATCGGATTACATTATTGATTTCGGGCCGGATGGCGGCTCAGGCGGCGGGAAAATCATCGCCAAGGGGACACCTGAAGAGGTGGCCAATAACCCGAAATCTCACACGGGTAAATATCTTAAAAAAGCTTTGAATAAATAACCCAAAAAACTTTTTGTTTACGCACTTCGTGCAAAAATTCTTATAAACAAAAAGTTTAACGGGTAAAGAAAAACAGCCTGTTCAAGAGCTGTTTCGGTTACCCCTCTTTTTTCCTTCTCGGCGATAAAGCCATAGGGCTCCGCAGGAAAAAACAAAGAAGACAATCGGCCATCTGGCAGTGGGTTGCTTGGCAAATAGCCAGAAGAGAAATACAGCCAGTGCGACACAAAATAGAACCGCGATGACTGTAACAGTCTTTATCAATGGAGATGCGATGGATATCGAATCCTGTCGATCGTTTCCCCCTTCTTCGTCTCGGGGTAAACCCCCACCATCCCTGGATATTCTGGTGACTAGGTTCATAATTCGGGCGCGTTTGAGGTTATTTTACACTCTTTGGCGAGAAGCAGCATCTTGCCGAAAGTATTCCGTAAAGTCCTCTTTTGGCTAACTTCCAAAGAGCAAGGGTGAATTTTTTCATATTCATGATAGTCGGTTCTTTTCAACTATTTTCACAATACTCTTATTTTACGAATCGTCAATATTGAATATTTAAATTAAAAAAATCCCGCAGCCGAAACCGCGGGAACGTGCTTGCTGACCGATAAATCGAGCTGGCCTCAAACCGATTGTCCGTGTAACAGACCGGCTTTGACAAGCGCGCTGACAAGCTCATCCTTCGGAATGATCTTCGTCACTCCGGCTTGTTTCGCCTCGGCCTTAAACTGCTCGGTGGGCATTTCGGAAATCAGCCATGATGGCGGCGGGTTCAGCCGCGAAGCTGAAATCATTGATGCGATCTCGAGCCCGTTTCGATCCGGCAGGTTTTGGTCAGCGATGACAAGGTCTAAAGGCGCTCTACCCTCGCCGCCTTCAGTGGTAAGGAAAATTCCAATACCGCCTCGTCTTACAGCAGTCACAGAGTGGCCACGAGAGCCAAGCAATAGAGCTGTATGGAGAGTGTCATCATTGTCACTGACCATCAGGATATTTTTCAGATTTTTCATAGCCGTGTTGTTTAAGTCTAAGGATCAGATAGCCGCCCGAAACCTTAACATTAGAATAAAAGAACGTCAATGGTCGTAAGGTTCCGTTATAATGACGTTTATTCCGGTTACTTAATTACAAATATAAAAACCGGCCACGGAAAGTGGTCGGCTAGGGAACAATTTTTATATCGATGAGTAAATCCAGGAAGCGCATCCATTCGAAAGGCTTTTGGAGTTCACCGTCGAAATTGCAATTTTTCCAAGCCTCTGCGTTCTGTTTTTTATGCTCAGAGAGACCTCCGGACATGATTACCAATTTGGCATTCGGTTGAATTTCTCGGGCCAATCTCGCTATGTCTAAACCTGTTCCTCCGGGAAATGCGAAGTCGGTTACGACGATGTCGAAAGGTTGCGACCGAAGCAACATCTCCCCAGTTTGAAAATCAGGGGCGAACTGAGCTGACAATCCGGCCTTCGACAGGAATCTTCCCAGTATAAAAGCAATTGGAGCTTCATCCTCAACAACAAGAGCGTTTTTCATAGATGACGACAATAAGACGTTTGCTAGTTTCTAAATCAATTGATATCATATAAAATATGAATAGTCAATATCTGCGCCGAAAAAAACTTCCTGATTCGCCGGGTGTTTATTTTTTCAAAAAAGGAAAAGGTATTTCCTATATCGGCCGGGCAACCTCGCTTCGGGACAGAACCCGCAGTTATTTTTCTAAAGATCTGATTAATACTCGGGGCAGGCTTATTTTTGAAATGGTGGACAAAGCGGAGGCTCTCGGTTTTGTAAAAACAGATTCGGTTTTGGAAGCTATAATAATGGAAGCTAATTTAATCAAGAAATACCAGCCAAAATACAATACCGACGAGAAAGACGATAAAAGTTTCAATTATGTTGTTATCACGAAAGAAGATTTTCCCCAGATTTTTACCGTCCGTGGCCGTAATCTTAAACTACTAACTACAGACTACAGACTACTAGCTAATTTCGGTCCTTTCCCAAACGGCAGCGCGCTCTACGAAGCTCTGAAATTCATCCGCAGGATCTTCCCATATCGGGACGAGAAGTGTAAAGCGTTAGTCGGTAAACCTTGTTTTAATCGATATATCGGCCTTTGTCCGGGGACTTGCACTGGCGAAATTTCCAAAACTGAATATGCCAAATCTGTTCGATATATCGAACAGATTTTCGAAGGTAAGAAAGCGGCGGTTATTAGAGGGCTTGAAAAAGAAATGAATCAATATGCTCAGAGTATGCAGTTTGAGAAGGCGGGAGAAGCTAAGAAGAAATTATTAGCGCTAAAACATATTCGCGATGTGGCTTTCATCAAGAATGAAAACCTTAAGGCTCCGAGAGGCAATTCTGGCTTTAGAATCGAAAGTTATGATATTGCCCACATGGGCGGAAAAAATACCGTTGGGGCGATGGTTGTTATGACAGATAGTGAATTCATTAAAAAAGATTATCGAACTTTCAATATCAAAGGGGCAAAATCAGGCGATGATGTCGGCGCTTTATCGGAATTGCTAAATCGCCGATTTCGTCATCCAGAGTGGCCGTTTCCCAGTATTGTTGTAATCGACGGCGGCACAGCCCAATTGAATGCCGCTAATAAAATCATCGGAGGTTTCGGAGATTCAATAAAAGTTATTTCCGTCGTCAAGGATTTGAAGCATAAAGCCCGAGAAATCTTGGGCGATACAGAAAATCTTAAGGAAAAATCGGATATTTTCAGGATTAACGCCGAAACCCATAGGTTTGTCATCGGCAAACTCCGAAAATCAACTCGCCGTCAGCTTTTAATTTAGCAAAAAAATATAGAGTTGTGTTATAATTAACCAGTTAAACTTTTTAGCTATTAAATTTTATTAAAAATTTCGGCGCGTAGCGGGTAGCCAAAAAGTTTTTCGGGTAAATTTCATGAGAAAAAAGAGAGTCGGCGTGCTCCGCGGCGGGCCATCAAGCGAATACGAAGTCTCCTTAAAGACCGGTGAGACTATTTTAAAAAATCTTCCCGAAAAATATGAAGGGGTGGATATTTTTGTGGATAAAGAGGGTGCTTGGCATGTTCAAGGTGTTCGCCATGAACCGAATAAGGCGGTCAAGAAAGTTGATGTGATTTTCAATGCGATGCACGGCGAATACGGCGAAGATGGCACTGTTCAGGAATTTTTAGATAATCTTGATGTTCCTTACACAGGTTCCGGCCCGTTCGCATCAAGGCTTGCAATGAACAAAGCGCTAACCAAAAGTTTTTTAGAAAAAGAAGGAATTCAGACTCCGAAATACTTAATGCTTCGAAAGGAAGATTATCGCCCAGACATCGCCATAAAATTATTCAGAGAATTTCCCCAGCCTTCAGTTGTAAAACCGCTCGCCAAAGGTTCGTCGGTCGGCGTTTCGATTGCTAAAAATTTTCCCTCGCTTGAAATCGCTCTCGATAAAGCTTTTGCCATTTCCGACCAGATAATAATTGAAGAATTCATTCCGGGGAAAGAGGCGACTTGCGGCGTTGTCGAAAATCTTGGCGGAAACCGCTATCTTGCTTTAACGCCGATTGAGATTATTCCTCCGGGATCAAATGAATTTTATGATTACGAATCGAAATATATTAGCGACGATACTCAATATCTTTTACCTGGTAATTTTTCCGATGTGGAAAAAGAGAAGATCAGAAATATATCGGCCTTGGCCCACAAATCCTTAGGACTTAGACACTACTCGCGCTCTGATTTTATCGTCAGTCCGAAACGGGGTGTTTATTTTTTAGAAATTAACACTTTACCTGGAATGACCTCGCATTCTTTGATGCCGAAGTCTGTGGAAAAAGAAGGCTATTCGCTTACTCAATTTATTGACCATTTGCTTACCCTCGCCCTTTCCGGACGCTGATATGCCTGACTTAACTTCAAAAAAATGCGTCGTTTGTGAAGTCGGCGGAAAACCTCTATCTGAAAAGGAGGCCGGCATTTTGCTTAAAGAATTATCAGGATGGAAAATTTCCGGTGATTTTAAAAATATAAATAAGTTCTGGAAGTTTAAAGATTTCAAATCAGCCTTTGCTTTTGCCGGAAAAGTTGCGGATTTAGCCGAAGAAGAAGGTCATCATCCGGAAATTACCGTTGGTTGGGGAAAAGTAAAAATCGAACTCACTACGCACGCTGTCTCAGGTCTTTCCGAGAACGACTTTATTTTAGCGGCGAAGATAGATCGACTCAACTAACAACCGACAACCAACTACCTACAACACGGGTCAATCTTTTATGGAACTTTGGTTTGTGATATGTTGTTGGTTGTAAGTTGTAGGTTAACATTGGGCCTGTAATTTAGTGGTAGAATAATGCATTTGCAATGCATAAACGGGGGTCCGATTCCCCCCAGGTCCACAATTCCGAATTTGAAGAAGGGGTTTTGTAACAAAATTTTTTCCTAAACAGCTGAATTTTTCTGTTGTCCCTAAAAAATCTCTTTCGAACTGACTTGTATCTTACCGATTATTGCTTTACTATTCTTTTCTAATGAAGGGTATAATTTTAGCAGGTGGGCGGGGAGTGCGATTACAGCCTTTGACTAAGGTCATCAGCAAGGCCCTTTTGACTGTCTACAATAAACCACTCATTATGTATCCGCTCCAGACGCTTCTTACGGCTGGAATCAAAGACATTTTGATCATCGTTCCGCCGGATCGGGTAAAAGATTTTAAAAGTCTCCTAGGAGACGGCAAAGATGTCGGCGCGAAATTTTCATATAAAATTCAAAAAGCGGCCAATGGGATGTCAGGTGCGGCTATGCTCGGGGAAAAGTTTGCGGGGAAAGATGATGTAGCCATAATCTGCGCCGATAACATTTTCGAGGATGATTTTAGCGCGGCTGTAAAAAGTTTCAAATCTGGCTGCAAGATATTCATCAAAAGAGTTCCTGATCCGGAGAGGTTAGGAGTGGTCAAATATGGCAAGAATGGCAAACCGATTGATTTGATTGAGAAACCGAAAGAATTCGTTTCGAACGACGGCATAACTGGATTTTATATCTACGACAATAGGGTATTTGAAGTCGCCAAGAGTTTAAAGCCGTCCGGCCGAGGCGAACTCGAAATCACCGACCTACATCGCTGGTTCTTGAATAAGGGCGAAATTGAAATTGAAAAAGTAAAAGGCCGGTGGATTGACGCCGGAACGTTTGACTCGCTTCTTGAAGCCAACATTTTCATCGCTCAAAAAGAAGGCTCGAATTTCGCTAAAAAGTGCGCCATTTAATTTTTTCTCTAAAATTGCTATAGTAGATTGCGTAAAACGATCTTATGGTCTCTACCATAAGCGTATAGGTAGAGGTTAAACTTCTAGCGGCATTTTTATCCCGTTAGAAATTTATAAATCTGGGCTTGTAGTATAGTGGCAATACGCCGCATTCGCATTGCGGAGACACGAGTTCGATTCTCGTCAAGTCCACCCGATTGAATTTCCCATTCATATATTTTTGTTCTGTTATCTAAACAATCATTTATGACCACTGAAAAAAGCCAGAAAAATATCCTCTATCCTCCCGTGAAAATCCGTCACGTTTTTTTGGCTTTTTGGAATGGCGTTAAAAAAGATAAACTCTGGTTTTTTGTTCTTTTCTTCTCTATGATTTTTTTGAACGTCATTCACGTAATCATTCCTTTGCTCTATAAAAAGTTTTTTGACGTTATCTCATCCGGTGCCGATAGATTGGTTACAGGTAAATCGCTTGTCGCCATAATTACGGAGGTAGCCATCTTAAACGCAATTGTCTGGGTGGCTTTTCGGATTATCACTTACGCGAACAATGTCTATCAGCCGAATACGATAGCCCGCCTAAAACAGCAGGCTTTTGACTATCTGATGAATCATTCTTTCGGCTACTTCAGCAATAATTTTACAGGTTCGCTTGTCCAAAGAGTCAATCGTTTTGCCAGAGCGTTCGAACGCTTGAGCGACAGGCTGCTTTACAATGTCACTCCGCTTGCAGTCCAGATAGTATCTATAATCATAATTGTTTCGGCTATTGAACCAATGATCTCGGTAATACTTTCCGTCTGGGTATTATTGATGCTTGCAATAAATATTTCGTTTGCTCGATGGAAGTTCAAATACGACGTCAAGGTCGCAGAGATTGATTCAAAAACCACGGGCTATTTGGCCGACACCATTACTAATCACAATACCATCCAGCTTTTTACGAGATTGCCGTCGGAATCGGCCGGCTTTAGAAATGTGACTTTTGAACAAGCCAAAATGACGCGTTTCACTTGGAATCTGGACGCGGTCCTCGAGGCTTGTCAGGCGTTTTTGATATTTTTAATCGAGTTCCTGCTTTTTTATTACGCTATCCGTTATTGGCAAAACGGTCTCATCACTGTCGGCGTATTCGTGCTGCTCCAGGTATACCTCATAGAGATTTCGGGAAAATTGTGGGATTTCACCCGGGTGGCGAGAGATGTTTATCAAGGGTATGCCGATGCAAAAGAAATGGTGGAGATAATGCTCCTGCCTCACGAGATAAAGGATTTGCCTCATGCCAAGAAATTGACGGTAAAAAATGGCGAGATAAGATTCGAAAATTTAAATTTCAGTTTCAATAAGAATCGGCAAGTTTTAAAGAATATCAACATCGCGATAAAGCCGGGAGAAAAAATCGCTCTGATCGGCCCTTCGGGCGCCGGTAAAACCACTTTTGTCCGGCTCATCCTGAGGCTTTACAGTCCGACAAGCGGAAAAATCATGATAGACGGCGAGGATATTACCGCGGTTACCCAAGAAAGTCTTAGAGACAATATTTCTCTCGTGCCTCAAGATCCGGTTTTGTTCCACAGGACGCTTATGGAAAATATCGGCTACGGCAATAAATCTGCGACGGCCGAAAACATCGTTGAGGCCGGAAAGCTCGCTCACTGCGATGAATTTATCGCCGGCCTTCCTTACGGCTACGACACCTATGTCGGCGAGCGAGGCATTAAGCTCTCGGGCGGCGAGCGCCAAAGGGTGGCTATCGCGCGAGCGATTTTAAAAAATGCGCCGATTTTGATTTTGGACGAAGCGACCTCAAGCCTCGATTCTCATTCCGAAGCTTTGATTCAAGATGCGCTCGACACTCTTATGAAAGGACGAACCACAATTGCTATCGCTCACCGGCTTTCAACTATCCAAAAAATGGACAGGATAATCGTTGTCGATAACGGCCAAATAGTAGAGGAAGGGGGTCATAGCGAGCTTTTGGCGAAAGATAACAGTCTCTATAAAAGATTATGGAGTCTCCAGGCCGGCGGCTTTTTGCGGGATAACTCAATAAAAGAAAACGGTGAGGAGAAAGAGCAGGAAGATGATTCCGAGTAGTCTTTGCCATATTCCAAAAAATCATTTAATATAAACCTCGTTAAAACGGGCCTATAGTTCAGTGGTAGAATGCGTCCATGGCATGGACGAGGCGGGAGTTCGACTCTCCCTAGGTCCACAACCTAAGCGAGACAACTGCTTGTCTCGTGTCGGGGAGGCGAAAAGCGGAGCGATGTTTTTCCACCAGGAAAAACAAGCGAGCTGGGGTCGAGGAAATTTGTCCGCGACGGTGGACAAATTATCCGTGACCGAAAGCGTAATCGCGTCTCTCCCTAGGTCCACAAATGAATGGCGGTCAAAAATCAAAACCTGTAACCTTTGTAATTTTCGGAGCGACGGGCGACTTGGCCCGGACAAAGCTTTTTGGAGCGCTGTTTGATCTGGCAAAGAACCATAACTTACCTTCTGATTATGCGATAATCGGTTTTTCAAGGCGCGAGTGGGATGATTCGGCCTTTCAAAATTTTGTTTCGGAAATTTTCGCGGAGAAAAAAAACGTTCAAAACGAAGTCTTTGATAAATTCATAAGATCTCTGCGTTATATAAAAGGCGATTTTTCGCTGGAAAATGATTATAAGAAAGCAGCGGAACTTGTTGCAAAAATCGACAAAGAAAGAGGGGTCTGCGGCGACCGGCTGTTATATCTCGCCGCGCCGCCCGTAAATTATGAGGCTATCCTTCGGGGGATTGACGGAAGCGGATTGTCGATTCCGTGCGGCGGCAATCAGGGTTGGGCGAGAATTCTTATTGAAAAACCTTTCGGCACTGATGTTAAAAACGCCGAACGTTTGGAAAATTTACTCTCAAAACTATTCATCGAAGAGCAAATTTTCCGGATTGATCATTATTTAGCAAAAGAAACCGTTCAAAATATCCTGACTTTCAGGTTTTCCAATACGTTATTTGAACCGGTTTGGAATAAAAGATTCATTGAATCGGTCCATATCACGCTTTTGGAAAAAGATCGGGGTGATACGGCGAACCGCGGCTTATTTTATGACGGCCTTGGAGCGCTTCGCGATGTCGGCCAAAATCACTTACTGCAGATGCTTGCGCTGATTGCGATGGAGAATCCAAGAATTTTCGACGGCAAAAGTGTCCGAAAATCTCGGGCGGCGGTTTTTAAGAAGCTCTCAGTCAATAAAAAAGGTCATTATCTGCGGGGCCAGTATGAAGGCTATTTGAAGGAGCCTAATGTTCGGAGCGATTCTGAAACAGAAACTTATTTTTTTGCCGAAGCCGGCGTTAAAAATAGCCGGTGGCGAGGCGTGCCTTTTTATCTTGAATCGGGGAAAAAATTGGAAAACAATGAGGTGAAGATAAAGATTGTTTTCAAACCCGAAGCATTTTGCCTTATGCCGCCTTTGTGCAATATCTACCACAATCAAATCACTTTCCACATTCAGCCCAAAGAAGAGATTGAGATAAGATTTTGGCTGAAAAAGCCCGGATTTAAAATCGAGCTTCAATCGGAGAATTTCAACCATTCGTATAGGGGTAATCCGGAAATGGCGGCCCCCGGCGCTTACGAGAGAGTGCTTTACGATGCAATCGTGGGCGATCAAACTTTATTTGCCGGAAGCGATGAAATAGCCCAATCCTGGAAATTCATCTCAAAAGTCAGGAAAAAATTAAAGGCGTCGCCTTTGGTAAAATATAAATCAGGTAGCAAATTTGAAATGGGAAAACTTGAATAGAATTAACCTAATTTCTAATTGACCTAATTAATCTAATCTGGAAAAATTGGGTTACTCGTCAAGCGTTTTAATATTGGTTATTATTTAGAAATTAGAATAATTATGGTTCGATTAGCTCACCATTCCGAGCAGAGTCGAGGAAGAATAATTAGAAATTTTAATTTATGCATAATATCGTCGGGTACATCGGTTTGGGCAAAATGGGTCTCAATATGACAAAAAGGCTCGTGAAAAAGGGCTGGCGGATAGTGGCCTACGATCCGAGCCCTAAAGCTTCGCTCTTGGCCGTTAAAAACGGCGTTGACACAAAGCTTTCTATCGCCGAAGTCGCAGAAGACACCCCGCGGCCAAGAATATTTTTTGTGATGGTGCCGCACAAGACAGTAGTCGCCGTGATAAAAGAATTGAGCAAGCTGCTCGAGCCGGGGGACATCGTCATCGATGGCGGAAATTCTCATTTCGAAGAATCCATAAAGCATTTTGAACTTTTGAAGTCCAAAAAAATCGAATTTTTGGATGCAGGCATAAGCGGCGGACCCATGGGAGCTTTGAAAGGCGCTTGCGTCATGGTGGGCGGCGAAGCCGGCATTTTTAAAAAGACCGAAGAATTATTCAAAGATATTGCTCAAGCGAAAGGTTATGCATATGTAGGTAAAAGCGGCGCCGGACATTTTGCCAAGATGATTCATAACGGCATTGAATACGGCATGATGCAGTCGCTATCCGAAGGGTTCGCTATTTTGAAGAGGTCGCCTTTTAAGTACGATTTGGAAAAGTTGGCTGATCTTTATAGTACCGGAAGTGTAATTGAATCGCGTCTTACAGGATGGCTTGCCGAGGCGTATAAGATTTATGGAAAAGATCTTAAAAAAGTTTCTGGAATCGTTGCCCATACCGGCGAAGGCGACTGGACGGTAGAAATCGCCAGGAAGCTGAAAGTCGATGCGCCGGCGATCGAGCAAGCTCTCATTTACCGAAAAAATTCGGCGAAGAAAAAAGACTATACCGGAAAAATTCTTTCGGCGCTCCGCAATCGCTTTGGCGGGCACAGCATCAATAATAAATAAAAAATGAATATTATTTCTTGTAAAAATAAAGAGGAGGCGTCGAAAAAAGCGGCTGAGGCAATAGGCGAATATTTTAAAGAGAATAATGATAATGAAATCTTATTTCTATCTTGCGGTGGCTCGGGAATAAGAATGTTAAATGACATAAAATCCGAATCTTTATCCAGTAAATTGACAGTAACGATGCTCGACAGCAGGCTTCAAGTAGAACCCCAAGATGAAAACTTCTATCAATTGACCAGGACGGATTTTTATATCAGAGCTCTGCAAAAAAGGGTTAGATTTTTGGATGTGAGCCTACTCCGCAACCTGCCTTTAAAAGAAGCCGGCGAGAGATTTGAGGCTATGCTCAAGAATTGGCTGGAGACTCATAAAGGAGGAAAGGTCATCGCCAGTATCGGAATGGGGCCTGACGGCCATATTGCCGGAATAATCCCTTTTCCCGAAGACCAAAAAACTTTTGACGGGCTTTTTAAAAATGAAACTCGCCTGGCTTTAGCCTATGAAGTACCGAGCAAGAATCAATTTCCGAATCGACTGACAACGACTTATTCATTTTTCTCGAAAATCGACCGGGTAGTTTCTTATATTACCGGAGAAGAGAAACGCGACAGACTCGTGGAGCTTGCCGGAAAAAAAACTTTCCCCGAACATCGATTCCCGGGAATTATTTTAAGAAACCTAAACAAAGTCTCGATTTTTACGGATCAAATTCTATAATAAAAATATGAAATGGATTGTGGGAATCGATGAGGTGGGAAGAGGTCCGTTGGCTGGACCGGTTTGTATCGGTCTATGCAAAGCGCCGGCGACAAAAAATCATAAAGTTTGGAGAATGATCAAGGGCGTTAAGGATTCCAAACAATTATCCGAAGTAGCTCGAGATAATTGGGTAAGACAAATGAAGGCTCTGGCTTCGACCGGATTTATTTCTTACTATACTTCATTTGTCAGTCATAAAATAATTGACCGGAAGGGAATTGCTTATTCTGTCAGATTGGCGATTAAGCGAACCAT
>Ga0209542_10012554_pt1 | contig 14782 bp, 16 predicted proteins | sample RifCSPhighO2_01_FD_184028 | JGI IMG/M metagenome (GOLD analysis project Ga0209542, IMG submission 184028) | Soil microbial communities from Rifle, Colorado - Rifle CSP2_plank highO2_0.1 (SPAdes) (version 2) | ecosystem: Environmental > Terrestrial > Deep subsurface > Rock core/Sediment ...
TCACCAGCACCCGCACCATGTCGCGGTCGATATCTTTCTCGTATTGCGTCTTCGCCCACAGGATGCCCGTATCAAGTTCTTGTTCGGTCGCCGGCGGGAATCGTACCTCTTGTCTTTTGAGCACTGGTCTCCGGAACATCATCGGGCACTCCTCTTTGCGAGCGCCTGGTGAGCGGGGAGAGCGCAGTAGTCGGAGCCGAGTTCCTTGACATACGCACACTGGTACCGGTTCTCGTCCCTCGCAATGCATTGCGACGAGCCAGGAGGAGCGAGCTTGAGTACGCGGCCGCTTGAGCTTTTCGGAAGTTCGTCGAACCCCGCCGAGCGCGTCGTCAGAATGTCGTGGTCGCGGCAGATGCCCGCAATGCGGCCGCGCTTGACGCCGAGTTGAACCGCAACTGAGCCGTACGAACCGCCTGCCTCGATGAGGGGGCGGACGACAGCAGCTTGTTCTTTGCGGGAGAACAGTAGAAATGGATTTTCCTTCTTCTTCATCGCGTTGTTTCCTTCTCAACCCGAGGGAAACGCAAACGCAACAAGTAGCACGCAACAATACACCTGCGGAAGTTATACAACATTTCGTAGATTCGTACAGTTCCTCTCCCTGAGCGCGTTATAATCACTCTGTAATCGCAAATCATCGCCTCGCCTGCCTCATCTCGATGAGCCAGAGAGCCGAATATATGAACCCCGACGAACAACAAATAGAAAAGTCTCCACGCTCGCTCGACCAGGCACTACGGCCGGCCGATTGGAAAGAATATGTGGGGCAAGAAGGTATCAAGGAGAATCTCCGTATCCTCCTTACTGCGGCGAAAGGCCGAAATCATCAGCCGGAGCACGTCCTTTTGTATGGTCCACCGGGTTTGGGTAAAACAACGCTCGCGCATTTGATGGCCAAAGAAATCGGCGCGAACTTACGGAGTACATCCGGCCCCGCGATAGAGCGTGTGGGCGACCTCGCTTCTATTCTCACCAACCTCGCGCCGGGTGATGTCCTTTTTATCGACGAGATACATCGACTCAATCGAACCATCGAGGAAGTCCTCTATCCCGCAATGGAAGCGGGTGTGCTCGACATCGTAATAGGCAAAGGTCCTTCTGCTCGCACCGTGCAACTCGAGCTCCCGCCATTCACGCTCATCGCCGCGACGACGCGTATCTCGATGCTCTCGGCACCCTTGCGCTCCCGATTTTCGGGCGGAACATTTCGCTTGCAGTACTACACCGACGACGAGATTGCGGAAATCCTGCGACGCTCTGCAAAAATTCTCCGGATTGAAATCGATGCGGGCTCTCTCATGGAAGTCGCGAAGCGGAGTCGTGCGACGCCGCGCACCGCGAACTATCTTTTGAAACGCGCACGAGATTTTGCCGAAGTGAACGCCGAGAAACTCGATATCAAGGTCGTGAAAAAAGCGTTGGCACTTCTTGAGATTGACGAAGCCGGGCTCAACCAAACCGACCGCGACATTCTCACGATTATCGTCGAGAAATTCAGCGGCGGCCCTGTGGGGCTGAAGACAATCGCCGCGGCACTTTCAGAAGAAGAAGCGACGATAGAAGAAGTGAACGAGCCGTACCTGATGCAAACCGGGTTAATTGAACGGACGCCACGCGGCCGCATGGTGACGAAGAAAGGGTACGCGCATATCGGCGCTGATACACTTCCTGAGCAAAAGAAATTAATCTAGTACTTTTCACGTCTACACAACATCCTGTTCCTGTAATTTTATTTCTGCCTCTGTTTTCGATACGGGCTTTCCCATGACGAAGAGGCGAACAATTCCCCACGCGACTATCCAGTACACAAGCATCGCGAGGAGCGTGGTCCATTCGAAAACACTCCCCGACACTTGCGTCGCGCGAACGACATAGAGGAAGGGCGCCGCAAAGGGATAGCTCACTGTATATATCAAGTCGGTAAATCCCGCACCTGGATTTGCGCCAATGAGCTTGAGTAAAAACCTGAAGACGAGCACCACTTCGATTACTGACAATACGTACCAAACAATTTGTGTCCCACGGTAAAGCGGGCGCGTGCGTCCCCCGTCTTCTTTTTTGTATATAACGTCCATAGCTTTCTGTATCTATTGAGTAATCCGCAAGCGTAACCGCAGCGGCATGAAGATTTGCGGAAGAGCGGATCGAAACGCTGTTTGTGGATAAAGGGCGTTGTATCGTTTTGAATCGAATACAATACGCCTACGTGAACGCACGGTAACAAACAGCCACCCCTTGCGGGGTGGCTGTTTGGTTTCGGCGGTTACAGACCGGGGAAGCAAAACATGCAACTTGATATGATCTCACTACATCTCTCACTTCACCTCAATACTCCCGACGACTATTCCCGTATCGTTTCGGCATGTACATGCCGACTGGGCCTTGGGAAATGACACCGGGTGAATCACCATTACTGCTGAGTCCCGATATCGACCGACGCACGGTAAGGCGCATCAGTACGGTTAAATATAAAAGTCCGCGCTTGACAACTTTTTTCAGAAAAACACTCAATTCGGGGGATAACCACTGCATAGAGCTGTGCATAGCGAGTGCACAACTATGTGGAAAAACCTGTGTGTAGTCGTATCGTGCTTTTACAAAGCCACGGTGCACGAAGTTGCCATTTTATCTGTATCGCATAGGATGCCGTTAGTTTCGGGAGGCGCGCGATGTTTCATGTACCAAATGTGCGTACAGCGCGTCAGCGTACAGTGCCACTCATGTTGGCCCTGATGACGAACCAAATCTACCTTGTGGAGAAAATCGAGCGTCTCACGCTCGAAACATTCCACATGACGGAGGCGCACCTTTTCTGGGTACGGGGGTATTCCCCTTGCCTCGGACTCCGCCCCGTCGTCACGGTTCTTCTCCGACGGCATCACGAATTGAAGCTGCCGGAGAAATGGGTAACTGAGTACCTGTGGTTGCAGGCACCCGTGCGTGACATCGAGGCGCAGGGTGTTCGCATTCTTGCGGGACCGGGATGCAGTGAAGTCTCTGCCCGAGCTCGGCACATCTGTCGGGAGCTGCGAGTCGACGCATATGAGTTGATTGCAGCATAAGTAAGCGTAAGTGTTCGTTGCGTACAGGCACCCCATGTTCAACCATGTGGGTGCTTTGCTTTTGTAATTTCTTTGATAATCGATACACTGCCCATATGTCCGGTCATAACAAATGGTCACAAATCCAGAGACAAAAAGGTGCTGCGGATGCCGCGAAGAGCAACGCGTGGGGCAAATTGGGCAAGCGCATCGCGGTAGAAAGTAAAAAAGCAAACGGTGACGTGAGCTCGGCCGCTCTCCGCTCGATTATCGAACGTGCGAAGAAAGAAAATATGCCGAAAGACACAATCGACCGTGCGGTGGCGAAAGGCACAGCGGCGGATGCGGCGGCACTCGATGCGATTACCTACGAAGCGTACGGACCTGGCGGCGCCGCAATCCTCATCGAGACACTGACCGATAGCCGCAACCGCACCGCACAGGAAATCAAACACCTGCTCAGTAAAAACGGCATCGCGCTCGCCGCTCCGGGGAGCGCCGCATGGGCATTCGACCGACAGCCCGATGGAGAATACCTGCCAAAAACCACCGTGCCGCTTTCTGAAACCGACAACGGGCAGCTGATGAAAATTCTCGAAGAAATCGACGGCCACGACGATGTGGAGAATGTGTACACCAACGCTGCGTAAAAGGGTTGCCGAGGGCTTAGCCCGATGATATGGTCGCGCGAGTGTAATTGTTCATGGAAGGATGCGTACCATGCCACGCTTAAATGCGGGCGTGGAAAACGCCCGTAATCCCTACGGGCCGCAGGCCCGGACGATTCTCAAATCGATGAATCTGCCGATACCGATGCGTCCCGATTTCGAGGTCCTCGGGAGTGCCAATCTTCTTAAGGTCTTTTTTGGCCTCGTCAAGAAAGAGCACTCCGTCGGGTCGCTGGAATACCGACTCATCTCGTCGGCCTGCGACACTTCGGAGTATTGGCACAACAAAAAAGGTAAGCGGCGGCTCAGCGGAGAACGCGAGTTCAAACACTCGCTTCGCGCCACGATTATTCTCTGGGTCTACTGCGGCGTACGAAGTGCCGTGCGGATTGCGGCGATGCTGCCGCACGATCTGTACGAACTCTACCGCAAACGGTGGAGTAGAAAGCAGATTGAGAAGCGGTTCGGCCCTGAGGTCGCGAAACACGTAGCAGAGCTCACGAAGCCGCCACTCAGTCCCGGCACAACCGATGAAGAGGTGGAGCGAGTCTACTATGGGCAGCAACTGTCGTCTGCGTCTCGCGAAGTCGTCGAGGAAAAGGGGTGCGATGTCCTCGACAACCTCATGACGCTCTGGAAGCGCAACTTCCGTAGTGCCATGAGGAAGATTAACGACGTCCGACGCTACTTGTTGCCGCTCCTGCGTAAGCACGGCCTCACCAAACTCCTGAACGCGATTGAAATGGTCATTGCGTTCATTCTTGAAAAAATTGAACGAAAAGAAGCGTTTGCGTTCTAGACGGGTCGCCCTATTTGGCGGCCCGTGTTTCTTTTTGAATATGCACAAGGAGAAATAATTGAGTGTGGAATGCTGATACAGTGAAGAGAGGAGGAATGCGTCATGAGTAACGTTTTGAATGCCTACGGAATCCCTACCCGATTCCTGGATCAGGCGCGAAGCCGAGTCTCTGCCATCAAAATCGAGCATGAGCCCATGACGCTCCGGCGTTTGTGGGAGGTCACCTGGCTGACCACATCTGCCATAACGATTGCGTTCGCCGTCACAATCGGTCTCGGCTATGGCATCCCGTATGCAAAAATGCTTTTGTACGGCTTATGAGAGGGGGCCGGCGTGTCAGACGCCGGCCCTTCGCTCTACGATATACTTCGTATATGAAAGTCCTCGCCATTGACCCGGGATATGGGAGGTGCGGAATTGCCATTGTAGAGCGCAGAGGCGTGAAAGATTTCGTTGTGCACTCCGAATGTATAGAGACCGATGTGAACACTGAGTTCAATGACCGGCTCCGGCATGTGGTTACCGTATGCGCTCTCGCTCTGGAGAAACACAAGCCCGATTCTCTCGCACTCGAGAAACTCTACTTTGGTGCAAATAAGACAACCGCGCTTAAAGTCGCCGAGGTACGCGGCGCGATTCTCAGTCTCGCCGTGGGTGCCGATGTGCCGGTATTTGAATACGCACCGAACGAAATAAAGATTGCGACAACAGGATTTGGCGCAGCGGATAAGCGCGCCATGGCCGCCATGATTCACGCGCTTGTAAAGATTGATACACCTATCCGTCTGGACGATGAGTACGACGCGATTGCAATCGGCATCACACACCTCGCCACGTATCGTCCTTCGTTTAAAACAGTAAAAGAGCTACAATAAAGTTTACGCATGAAGACTGTTCGGCATTTCTATCGTCGGCTTAAACGCCTTGTGCAACGCCTACCTGAGTGGCTGCAGCTCTCTCTCATGGGAATTATTGCGCTCGGTTTCTTCGGGGTGGGTGGCGTAATCGCTTGGGCGGCATTCATGCCAATTCCCTCTATCACCAACTTCGAAAATCGACAGGTTTCTGAATCAACCAAAATCTATGACCGCACCGGCAACATCGTGCTCTACGACGTGCATGGTTCGGTCCGACGGACGACTGTCCCCCTCGAAGCAATTTCTCCCTATATCCAGAAAGCGACAATCGCAATCGAAGATGCCTCATTTTATGAACACAATGGATTCCGGCCGCTCGCATTTTTACGCGCGGTGTGGACCAACTTCACGACCGGCGACCTACTTGGAGGCCAGGGGGGCTCCACCATCACACAACAGGTTGTAAAAAATGCATTGCTCACGCAGAAGAAGACGCCGACGCGTAAGTTGCAGGAGATTATCCTCGCAATCCGGCTCGAGCGCATCGTCACGAAAGACCAAATTTTGGCCACATATCTCAATGAAAATCCTTACGGAGGAACCATCTATGGAGTTGAGGAAGCGAGCAATTATTTCTTCGGTGTCACTGCGACGGACGTCGATTTGGCACAGGCGGCCTACCTCGCGGCACTCCCCCAGGCCCCCACGCGGTATTCCCCGTACGGCAACAACCGTGATTTACTCGAACGTCGCAAAAATCTCGTTCTCTCGCGTATGCTCGAACATGGTTTTATAAATCAAGATGAGTACGACGAGGCGAAGAATGAGTCCGTGCAGTTCAAAGACGCCGCGGAGGCGGGGATAAAAGCCCCTCACTTCGTGTTTTTTGTGCGTGAGTATCTCGAGAGTAAATACGGTGTCGACGCGGTACAGCGCGACGGATTACACGCAATAACGACGCTCGATTATGAGATGCAACAAAAAGCCGAAGACGTGGTCTCAAAATACGCACCGGCAATGGAAAGAAACTTCCGTGCGACCAATGAAGGTATGGTCGCCGTTGAACCCGCCACGGGCCAGATATTGGCGATGGTGGGCTCGCACGGATACTTCGACGATACGATTGATGGAAAAGTAAACGTCACGATTGCTCATCGACAACCAGGGTCTTCTTTCAAGCCGCTCGTATACGCGGCTGCGCTGGAAAAGGGGTACACACCAGACACCATGGTATTCGATCTCCGCACACAGTATTCAACCCGGTGCGCTCCGCAGAATTTAAGCAGTGAGCCCCCGTGCTACTCACCTGAAAGCTTCGACGGCAAGTTCCGCGGACCCGTCACGTTCCGCGACGCACTCGCGCAATCTTTAAACAACGCGGCAGTCAAAGTGTTGTACCTCGTGGGCATAGATAACGCACTCACGATGGCAAGCCGTCTCGGTATCACGACTCTCGGAAACGCGGGGCAGTACGGGCTCACACTCGTACTCGGAGGCGGTGAGGTGTCACTTCTTGAAATGACCGGCGCGTATAGCGTGTTCGCAAACGACGGCGTACGGAATCCGCCGACTGCAATTTTGCGTGTTGAAGACAAACGTGGGAATGTGCTGGAAAATTATGAGAACAAAGGAGAGAGAGTCATCGAACCGCAAATCGCACGACAGGTAAGCGACATCCTCTCAGACAACACCGCCCGAACACCTGAGTTTGGAGCCGACTCACCTCTCAATTTCCCCGGAAAAAATATTGCCGATAAGACCGGAACCACCAACGACTTCCACGACGTATGGATTATCGGGTACACACCCGGGATTTCCGTGGGCGCATGGGCGGGCAACAACGACAATACGGCGATGGAGAAAAGGATCGCATCGTTCATCATCGCTCCGATGTGGCACGAATTCATGGACTACGCGACGGATAAATATCCTGCGGCGGACTTCATACCACCCGCTCCAGAGCCGGAAGAAAGCGCATTACCGCCCGTACTTAGGGGAAATTGGAATACCAATCCCGCAGAAGGCGTCCATGAAATCCTTCACTGGATTAATAAGGATAATCCCCGCGCCGGGAGGCCGACAAACCCGTATGCCGACGGCCAGTATGCAAACTGGGAATATCCCGTGCAGGTATGGGCAGGACAACAAATGTTCGGGACCACAACCCCGGGTGGCGCAGCGAGCTTTACCATTCTCTCGCCGGCTGCGGGCTCCATCATCCCTGCGGGTGTTCCGATACAGACTTCCGCCTACCACCCCTTTCCTCAAAACATTATGCAAGTATCGTACTTCCTGAACGACGCCCTTGTAGGTACCGCAAACCAACCGCCATACGCGATCAGTTTCGTGCCGATGGTACGCGGTCCCGTACTTCTCCGCGCCGTCGCGCAGACAGCGCTCGGAACAGAAGTGAATCAGATCTCACTCACCATTCAATAAGGGATTTCCACACCCCTCTTTCCATCCACACTTTTCTCTATCATATATGATAGAGAAATAATATACTGCATAAATGAAAGTTAGGGCGAAACAGCTATCGAGGGAGGAGCGTATTAAGACCCTCGATGCGCTCTATACGGCCGCCGGCGCGCTCAAGGGACGTGCCGCGATGAAAGCTTTCTTAAAAGATTTACTAACGGAAAGCGAGCGAATTATGCTCGGGCGACGCGTGCTCATTGCTCGGCAATTATTGGCTGGGAGAGGGTACGATGAAATCAGTGAGGAGCTTCGTGTTGCCCCCAACACAATACGGCGTGTAGACCGGTGGCTCGAGGATCAGTTTCCAGGGTATGAAGATGCAATTCAAAATATGGAGATTGAGTTTAAAAAGCGAAAGAAGAAGGTAGATGATAAGTACTTATATGCCACGAGCGCTCTCTACCGGCTGAAAAAGAAATATCCAATCCATTTTTTACTATTTCCATGGCCAAAACGTTAAATGGCTTTTCTATCATATATGATAGAAACTCCTATAGGGAAGATTGGTGAAGAAAAGCAGCCCTCTATCCTCGCGTAGTTTTGATTTTAGAGATTTCTTTGCGTCCAGAGAGCGCTCGGTCACACCTTACCGGTTGAGCGGCATTACGAGATACATAAAAGATTGGTCTGAAACGCCCCGTACGACGAGCGGCTTGCCCGGACCGGAGAATCCCAGTACAACCGAATCAGATTCAATGGTGGGCAAGCAGTCGGCCAAATATCCTATGTGAAAATTGATATCGAGGTCTTCGCCGGAAATCGCGGCATCTATCGAATCTGACATCTCACCTACTGTGGCACTCTGTGCTGTTGCAGAAAATATTTTCTTTGTCGGATACACATGAAAACCTACATGCTGGTCGTTACCGGAAAATACCCGGGCTTTTTTTAGCATATCCGCTAAATCACTTTTTAAAATCGTTGCTTCGGTTGCGAATGTTTTCGGAATTATCTCTTTATAATTGGGGAAATTCGCCTCGACGACACGTGACACGAAACGGAGGCCATTCCCGGTAAGAATAAGTTGCGCATCCTCTGTAGAGAGTGTTACCTCGTCCGAATCGATTCGCTCGAGTATATGAGTCATTTCCTGCGCATGCTTCAGAGGAATAAGGAGTTCGCTGTTTTGTTTTGATTTTGTTTCGGTTACTGTTTTTTCAGCGAGGCGGAAAGAATCGGTTGCAACACACACCATCGTCCCTCCTTTTATCGCAATGTAAATACTCCCCAGATCCGGTCGAATCATCGAAGGTGACGCTGCGTAGAGAACCGCCTGGATACCACGCATGAGACGTTCGCGGGAAATTAAAATACCCTCTTTCTTCGACTCCGACGGAAGAGATGGAAATTCTTCGTGAGGAATCGCTTTTATAAGCGTCTTAGTACCACGTGATTCAAGGAGAAGGTTTCCGTCTTCACTAGAAAGAGTAATTTTATCTCCACTCACCGAGCGAAGAGTCTGTGAAAGAATTGAAGCAGAGACAGCAATAAGACCTTTTTCAGAAACTTCCGCCGGAACAATAATTTCTATACCCGCCTCAAGGTTCGTTGCACGTAAAACCAAATCTTTTGATACGTCAATGAGGATACATGAAAGAATCGGGAGAGATTCTTTTTTCCCGACAATACGTTCCGCAATTAGTACTGCGTTCAGAAGCTTTTCTTTGGTTGTACTGATCTTCATATACTTTATTTATATAAACTACTACTACTATTAGTGCTGTGGATGATGTGTATATCTACTATTTATCCAATGTTCGGGCCATGAAATCCTGATGAATTATCTGTTGAAAAGTGTTGTGTGAGGTCTGTATGAACTGGGGATTTCTCGGATAGAGTGCGGCACTTAAAGTTTTCCCGCTGTTGTTCCCCTGCTCTCCCACCATATATTCACTCGTTACCCACATAGCTCAGGCGTGAATCAGCGCACGAATGTGGTCGAGCTCCTGTTCGAGTGAAGTGTTGTGTTTGATTTCTTCTTTTATTTTTTCACATGAGTGAATAACGGTCGTATGATCACGACCTCCCAGCTTCTCTCCTATTGAAGGATATGAGACAGAGAATTCCTCACGGAGTATGTACATAATTATTTGGCGTGGCTTCACCACCTCCTTTTTCCGCGTCTTCTCATATATACTCTTCTCCGCCACCTCGTAGTACTGGGCGATTCTTCGCACCACTTCATCTACAGAAACACCCTTATTCGGCTTTACGTTGTGTTTTATAAGCGCGCGCACATCGGAGAGCGACACCGCCTTTCCCTTCAATTGGGATTTGCAGACGATCATATTGAGTACACCCTCCAATTCCCGGATGTTTCCGCGGACGTTTTCAGCGATGTATTGAATAATATCGTCAGGTATCGAAAAGCCGTGAGTTTCAATCTTGGCTTTGATAATTGCGATTCGCGACTCCACATCCGGTTCAGGAATTTCTGCAATCATTCCGGCGCTGAATCTTCCTTTGAGCCGGTCTTCGAATCCCGGGAGGAGCATCGGGTGCTTATCGGAAGAGAACACAATCTGCTTGTTGTTGTCCCGGAGCGCGTTGAACAGATGGAAGAGCTCCTCCTGAGTCTTCTCGGTATTCGCGATGAATTGTATGTCGTCCATGATAAGAACGTCGTACTGTCGGTACTGGTCTTTAAAATTATTCGCGTGCCCTGAGCGAACGGCATTGATGTAATCAATGGCGAATCTCTCGGAGGTCACGTAGAGAACCTTTTTATTCGTATGTGCTTTTTTAAAATAATTACCGATTGCTTGAATGAGGTGAGTTTTCCCGTGCCCGGTGGATCCGTAAATAAATAATGGGTTATAGGTAAGTCCCGGTCTCTCAAGTACCGCTTTTGCCGCGGCATGAGCGAGCTCGTTGAAAGGGCCGACCACAAAGGTCTCAAATGTGTACCGGGGGTTTAAATTGTCCCGCTTGTCGATATAAAGCGCCTGAAGATCGAATGAAGCGTTCTCCACCGGTTGTTGTTTCTGCGGCTTTCTGTCTGCGACCGGCGCAGAACGATGTACCACGTACTCAACAGTCCGAATCGTGTCGTCGAGTGAGCGGAGCGCCCGCAAAATAAGCTTGTGATGCTTTTCCATCAGCCACTCTTTTACAATTTTTGACGGTACGGCGACCTGCACAGTGCCGGCATCACGGGAAGCGATGTCGGTATTACGAAACCATGTCCGGAACGATGCCTGAGAGGTACCGAGTTCCACTTGAACGAGAGCGTTTTGCCATAATTCTCGATTCGTAGTGGTTGTTTGCATATATTCGAGGGGTTATTGAACAGCCGGCTCATTATACGCGCCGCTCTCCACACGTGAAGAGCGCACTTCATACACGGTCATGTTTACAACCTGTGTATATCATGGGGATAACGTAATGAGCTGCCCGCAGGTCGTGATGACTGAAATGCAAAGTGGCTAAACTGTAGTGCCTATGCTACTGTATTGACCATGAAGCGAACATACCAGCCGAAGAAGCGAAAGCGCGCCAAAACACACGGTTTTCGATCCCGTATCAAGACGGTCGGGGGCCGAAAAACACTCGTTCGCCGCCGCCGCAAGGGACGCGCCCGCCTCTCCGCGTAAGTCAATGTCGAAAAAGGACCGGCTTACGACTGCCGATTTCAGAAAAATCCGCCCGGAGCGCCGTTTCCACGGTGCGCTCGTCACACTCTCTGTTGCTCGTCTCGAAAAGGGTCCCGCCCGATACTCCTGTGTGGTTTCCAAGAAGGTCTCTCCCCTCGCGACGACACGCAATCGTATAAAACGACGTCTACGGAATGCAGTTGTTGCCGCCGGAATCCCCCGACAACCGTTCGCATTGATTTTCACCGCAAAAAAGGGTTCCGTGGACGCGACGTACAAAGAAATTGCCGCCGACATCCGTTCGGTGCTCAATCACATCAACGCGTAAACTCACGTTACATATCGAAGGACAATACGGTATACCCCGTGAGATAACGCGCACCGCACGTTTGCGGGTGATTTCAGGTTCTTATCTCATGGGGTATACTGCCCTCCATGATTTCTGCCGCGTTCCATGCGGTTATTTATAATCCGATTTACAACGGCCTGATATTTGCCGTGAACCATTTACCGACGCACGATGTCGGCATCGCGGTCATCATCATCACGATTGTCGTCCGCGTCATCATCTTCCCCCTTTCCAAGCGCGCTGTGGAAACGCAAATTGCTATGAAAGCGGTTACACCGGCGATTGAGGAGCTAAAGAAAAAGTACAAAGATAATCCGCAGGAGCAAGGACGCGCAATTTTCGCGCTTTACAAGGAAAAGAACGTACGCCCGTTTGCCGGCTTCTTGCTGATTCTCGTACAACTACCGATATTGCTCGGTCTGTATTTTGTGTTTGCGCGCGGCGGACTTCCCCAAATTGACCCGAGCATCTTGTATTCATTCGTTCCGACTCCGCCGACCGTTGATATGGAGTTCCTCGGACTCATCAACATGGCAACCCCGAGCATTCTCCTCGCAGTGCTCGCGACAGTGACGCAATTTATCTACACACGCCTTTCGATGGGTCCACGCGGCACTGTGACGCCGACAGAGGCGTCTTTCAGCGCGGACATGGCCCGTACATTCGACCTACAGGCGAGGTACATTCTTCCGCTCATGATCGGGGGGTTTGCATACTTTATCGCCGCCGCCGCACCGCTCTATTGGGTGACGAGCAATATTTTCATGATCGGGCAGGAATATATGATGGGAAGACGTTTCGACGGTACACGCAAGGCCCGTTAGTATCGAGGTATTACAACACGAGCAGGGGTGCCTGCAATTTGCGACTCCCCGATCTCTTAGGGTATAGTGCGCTGCATGCACGACCTGGTAGAAACAACACTCAAAGACATTCTCAATTCACTCGGGGTCCCCTATAAAGCGGTGACGAAAAACGAGCTCGCCGGGCAGGTGATTTTCTCGATAGAGACGGATGATGCGCGCCCGCTTATCGGTGCTCACGGGGACACGATACATGCGCTGGATTTTCTCGTGAAAAAGATACTGGAGAACAAGTCCGCTTCCCCGGAGGGCGGAGACTCCAACCATTTTCTGGTAGATGTAAATGATTACCGCACGAAACAGATTCGTGATTTGCAGACGAAAGCGACAATGATGGCCGAGCGCGCGCGTTCATTCCAGTACGATGTAGAGCTCACCCCGATGAGCGCGTATGAACGCCTCATTATCCACACGACGCTTCAGGACGCACCAAATATAAAAACGGAGTCACAAGGTGAAGGAAGAAACCGACGCGTTGTAATTAAATATACTGCGGAGGCCTAGGACTTCGTAGCAGTCGGAATATTCTTAAAGATATCCAGTCGGAGAATGTCCGGGTTTATTTGATACAGAATGAGATAGATGCTGAGGAGAAGCAGAAGCCCGAGGACGACATTACCGAGGATCTCACGTGCCTTTGCCTTTGTATTCCACATATCGCTCGCCATGTAGAGATATCCCGCGTACGCAATGCGGAGTACCGCTAAAATCGCGCCTACGGAGAGAGCGACTTTAAACATTGCGTTTACATACTTACCAAAATCTCCCTGTGAATAAATTCCTTGAAGCATAGGAGATTGAGAAGCATCGGCGAGCGGTACGAATCCGGGCTGTTGCGCATGTGCGATAGCTGCAAAAGAAAACGAGAGCAACAATGCAAGAAATACTGTTCGAATCATACTCACCATATTACTCTGCAATACGCAGTACCCATATAGTCATATCCCTCGCATTCAAGTACGCGATGTGGGTACCTACCTCGCTCATAAGCGGCCGGAAGACATCAATCCCGCCGTCGGTTTGAGGTGTCTCAAATTGCTCCGCTGTCCCTGCGCTCACATCCACCTTCCACCATGCATCAGACGTGTGTCCAGCGCCCCGATATGAATCCAGTAAGTATAAACGGGTGTTTATCTCCTGCGGTACCGCACAGTATGCGATAAGTCCCGCGCCCGGCGCCCACACACATTTTTCAGCAGTCGTGTGAATCGGCAACTCCACCGGAGTTGCGTCTTCCGCCGCTTCCGAATAGAGACGCACGTTCCCGTTTTCCGATGTGCCGAAGAGAATCGCAGTCGAACCCGCTCGTGGCAGATAGGTCAGACCCGGAAGGTTGCGTAGTTTCGGAATGAGCGCAGAAGATTTCACCTCAAATGCATACCCCGAAGCCCCGTCAGCGGCTTTTTGAACGGCAAAAATCTTTTCCGTGAGCCACTGTATATTCCATTGCGACAGGGCGGAGGTAAAAAGCACCTTACGTTCGCCGTCGCGCCAATTTGCTTCGGTTGCCGTGGTCCCCTGTGCGTTGGTCGTAAGGTACAGGAGCTTGCGGGTCGATGGACTTACCGCGATTGTCCCTATATTTGAAGGCAGGTACACGCCTTCGAGTTTCATATACGTGGTTGTCGCCGAGGTCGAGCTTGCGACAGCGGCGAAGGTCGAGATGAGCCCACTGTCGGAGATGCTCCGCAAAATTACGCTTCCGTCACGGGAGAAGAGCGCATCATACGTCTTCGGCATTAATGTGTTCGTAATACGTCCGACGGCGCCGGTCGCCGGGTCCGCGCTCCACACATTTCCGTTTGCTCTTTCGACAAAGCGCAGATTTGCCGTACCGTCGATGAACCCTATGCCTGCGGCGGGGGCCGCACTTACACGCCAGAGTCGCGGCGGCGGCGGTGTAGTTACATCGTCGGGCTTTCCGTCGCCATCGTCGTCTGTGGGTCCCGAATTTCCGAACGGAAGAAAATCAGTTATACCCGTTCCGGCATCAAAGCTGCTATTTCCCCACCAACCGAAGGTGAGGGTGTTTGCGATGCGCGAAAAAAGCCCCGGAGAAGATGTCCCGTCCCCCGTCCCACCGCTCGGTTGCCCGGTCGTACCTTGCGTTACGACCCCGCTATTTGACCCG
>Ga0209542_10012557_pt1 | contig 14781 bp, 21 predicted proteins | sample RifCSPhighO2_01_FD_184028 | JGI IMG/M metagenome (GOLD analysis project Ga0209542, IMG submission 184028) | Soil microbial communities from Rifle, Colorado - Rifle CSP2_plank highO2_0.1 (SPAdes) (version 2) | ecosystem: Environmental > Terrestrial > Deep subsurface > Rock core/Sediment ...
AGAAAAAAGAACTTGACATAAAACCAGTATTCTTTCTGCGCTATCTTCTTGAAAGAAATCATTTCCATCAATGCATAGACTGTAAGCAATGCAATCGGGAAATGCACAAATATCGGGTGTAAGTCCATCAAAAAGAAAGAGGTTATGTCATATATAAATATTGGCGTTTAAAATTTCCAATGTCAGACAACCACCAGCATTTTTGAATTTCCGCAGTAAAAATAGCTCCTAACGTTCTTGAAATGAAGATATTTTTTTATCCTGTTCAGCTGCTTTCTCGCCTTGAAAATCCTGTAAGAGCATTTTACTTCATAGATATCGTACCTGTCGCCTTTCTGCGCTATTATATCAATTTCTCCAAGAGAGCGCTTATGGTGCTTTACAGGAACATTTAACGATATAGAATCATAGTTGTCGCGGATTTTGCTGCTTAGTTCCAGCACGTACCTGTCATGTTTTGAAACTTTTGGCGGTTTCATCAGGCAATAATTCCACTGATTCACTGATATTTAAAGCTTTCGTTTTAATAGTTCTGTGGAAAAATTAGGCTGCCATCAAAATGCGAGCATTATACAATATAACATCAAGCAAAAAGGAAGTTCCAGTGGGAATTTTTGCAATATACTTATTTCAGATAATGCGAGCGATGGCAGCCGAGCAAAGCGAGAGTTTCTACAACAATTCACAATAACTTTATATACAACAAATCCAAAAAACACACAATGGAAGCCCACGAAAAAATATTCAATGTGATTTTCTCAAAAGCAGATGAAGTGACGTGGCAGAGCATCATCTATGAGCTTGTCAAGAGCGAGCAGATGGACCCGTGGGACATTGACATAAGCCTCTTAACGCAAAAATACATGGAGATTCTGCGCTCTTTGAAAGAGCATGATTTCCGAGTGTCAGGAAAAGTGCTTTTGGCAGCAGCCATTCTGTTAAAAATAAAATCCACAAAGCTTGTCGGCGAGGAATTAAACGAATTAGACAGGCTTCTTGTCGGCGTTGAAGATCGGATGGACGAGCTTGGGTTTGAGGAAAATGCAAATATTGAGAAGCTTGGAGAGATTCCATCATTAATTCCAAGAACGCCGCAGCCAAGAAAAAGAAAAGTATCAATTTTCGACCTTGTTGACGCGCTTGAAAGGGCATTGGAAGTCAAAAAAAGAAGATTGTTTCATTCAATCCCTCCGTTGAATTTAGAAGCTCCAAAGAAAAAGAAAGACATAACAGAAGTAATAAGGGAAGTTTACGGGCGCATAAGGCTGTTTTTCATCAACACAGTAAAGGAAAAATTAACGTTCCAGAAATTATTGCCCTCAGAGTCAAAAGAGGACAAAGTGCATACTTTTATTCCGTTGCTCCATCTTGCCCAGCAGAACAGAATTGAATTAATACAGACAGCCCCCTTTGGAGAAATACAGGTTTTGCTGAAGAAGAAGGAAGAGTCTAAAACTCAACAGGAAGCTAATGAGAATAGTTCGGTTGGGGTCTAGGTTTGTCAATCAAATTCCCAGATTTTATTGACATTTGAAGTTGTCGATTGTACATCATAAGTTCTTCCATAAAATGTTCAATCTGCGGTTTGTTTCCAAATTCTTTGTTCTCTGGGTTTAAATATTTAAGCAGTAAACCATAACTGATGATAGTGTTGAGGCCCCCAGAATAGGGAGTTATTTCAGGGCCGTGAGCGCGTGCTGTATCAGAAATAGGCAATAACTCGCTATATGCTTCTTTATATTTTCCTTGCTCAATCAGAGGTTTAACTCTTTGATTAAATTTTTCATATAAATCTATCACTAATCCACTAACATCCTGTCCGTTATTAGTTGCCTGTTCCAGTGTTTCTTCTGTTGATGCAGTAAGTTGCTCCAAAATTCTTCTTACTAGGTCGCCTAAATTCAGGTTCATATTGCATAGTAATCCTGCTTATGTTTTAAATTTAATGTTTAAATAACCCAAATCTTTTTAAACACCCATCTATTCTAAAAGCTCTGTAAATGGGTGGTTTTTATTCAAAGAAATCTCAAGCTAATATCCGGAACAGCAAACAGGGCGCTTGCTGAAGAAGTTTCAAAAGCATTAAAGATACCGTTAACTCCTGTTGACACAAGAAAGTTCCACGACGGCGAGATATACTGCAGGGTTCTTGAAAGCGTAAGAGGATGTGATGTTTATATAATCCAGCCGACATCAAGCGACGCCAATCACAATCTTATGGAGCTTCTTATCATGGTTGACGCAATAAAAAGGTCTTCTCCTGACAATATAACTGCTGTAGTGCCTTATTACGGCTACTGCAGGCAGGACAAGAAGACAAAACCAAGGGAACCAATTACAGCAAAGCTCGTTGCAAACATGATGCAGGTTGCTGGAATTGACAGGGTTATATTTTTCGACCTTCACGTTGCACAGGTGCAGGGATTCTTCGATATACCAAGTGATAATCTCGACTTAATCCCATTATTCTGCGACTATATAATTGGAAAGAAAGCAAAAGAAATTGTGCTTGTAAGCCCGGACGCAGGTGGGGCAGCAAGAGTTAGGACATTTGCAAAAGTGATTAACGCTCCGATAGCAATAGTTGACAAAAGAAGGCCGGAAGCAAATGTCGCAAAAGTTGAAAATGTCATAGGTGATGTAAAAGGAAAAACAGCATTCATGATTGATGATATCATAGACACCGCAGGATCAATAACAGAAGCCGCAAAGATACTGAAGCAGTTCGGCGCAAAGGAAGTTTATGCATTAGCAACGCATGGAGTTTTGTCAGGCCCTGCAATCGAAAGAATCCAGAATTCAGAAATAAAAGAGGTTGTTGTTACAAACACAATAGCAATTCCGGACGAAAAAAGGATAAGCAAGCTCAAAATCATATCAATAGCGCCTTTGCTGGCAGAAACAGTAAAAAGAACGCATGAAGGGCTTCCAATGGGAGTTGTATATGAAGAAATGTACGCCAAGCTGAAGAAAAAATACAAATAACGCAAAATTGCTAACCAATTTTGCGGAATAGTAAAAATTAGGAATTTTTACAATAAAAAAATGGAAACAAACGAAAAAAAGGCGCAGGAAATTTACATGGAATACCAGATGCTCGAGCAGGGCATAAAGCAGCTGCAGAAGCAGCTGGAAATGGTGACACAGCAGATAATGGAAGTTGCATCAACAAGCAGCAGCCTTGATGATTTCAAAAAGACAAAAGAGGGAACAGAGATACTTGTCCCTGTAAGCTCCGGCATATTTGCAAGGGCTTCTTTGAAAGACTCGTCTGAACTGCTGGTCAATGTCGGTTCAGGAGTGGTAGTAAAGAAAACAGTTGAAGACGCAAAAAAACTGCTTGAAGGCCAGTTAAATGAGATGCAAAAGGTGCAGAAGCACATGGTTGACGAGCTGGAAAAGATGGCAAATAAAGCAGAGTCACTTGAAAAGCAGCTGCAGAGCATGATGCCGCAGCAAACAGAATAAAAACTGAACAAGATGTTTAAATTTCTAAAAGACAAGCTGAAAGGCGCAATATCCAAGATTTCTGAAGGCGTTGAAAAGGAAGGCAAGATAGAGGAGAAGATAGTTGAAACATCTCAAGCGCCTGAAGTCAAAGAAGAAAAGAAAGGATTCTTTGCAAAGATAAAAGAGACTTTTTCTGCAAAAAAAGAAGAAAAGCCGAATGAAATTGTCGTCGAGAAAAAGAGAGAAGAAGAAGCTCCAAAGAAAGAAGCTAAAATTGTTGAGGAAAAGCCAAAAGTAGTTGAGCATAAAAAAGAAGAAAAAACATTTGAGGTGAAAAAGCCTGAAATAAAAAAAACAGAAGAAAAAATCAGGGAAGAAACACCTCAAGCAAAAGAAATAAAACAAGAATCTAAAATTCCCGACGTAAAAATAGAAAAACCAATTTCAATAAAAGAAATAAAAACAATAGAGATTCCAAAAAAACATATCGAAGAAAAAGAAGAAATAAAAAAAACAGAAGAGCCAAAAAAAATAGAAATTTCAAAACCAGTTGAAGAAAAAAAAGGCTTCTTCGAAACTCTTAAAGAAAAAATAATAACAACAAAGATAGACAATGCGCAGTTCGAGAAATTATTCTGGGACATGGAATTGGCGCTGATGGAGAACAGCGTCGCTGTTGAAGTAATTGAAAAGATAAAGAATGATTTAAAAAAAGAGCTTGTCGACAAGCCGATAAGAAGGAACAAAGTCGAGGAAACTGTCGAATCGACTTTGAAAAGCTCAATTGAGAGTTTATTTGAAAACAGCAAAATAGACCTTCTTGAAGAGATAAAAAACAAGGAAAAAAAGCCATATATAATCGCATTCTTCGGCATAAACGGCTCCGGAAAGACAACAAGCATTGCAAAGTTAGCCAATATGCTGAAATCAAAAAACATTTCATGCGTTATGGCAGCATCCGATACATTCCGTGCAGCATCCATAGAGCAGCTGCAGGTGCACGCAGACAAGATTGGAATAAAACTAATCAAGCATGATTATGGGGCAGACCCTGCAGCAGTCGCATTCGACGCGATAAAGCACGCAATGGCAAAAGACATTGATGTTGTTTTGATTGACACAGCAGGAAGAATGCACAGCAACAAAAATTTGATTGATGAGATGAAAAAAATAGCAAGAGTTGCAAAGCCTGACATAAAGATTTTTGTCGGAGAGAGCATAACAGGCAACGACTGCGTCGAGCAGGCCAAGACATTCAACGAAGCTGTCGGGATTGATGGGATTATACTAGCAAAAGCAGACATCGACGAGAAAGGCGGCGCTGCAATATCTGTTTCTTACGTCACAAAAAAGCCCATTTTGTATCTTGGAACAGGACAGGAATATAAGGACCTAGAATTATTTGACAAAGAAAAAATAATCAAAAGCATTGGATTAGAATAAAAATTTAATCCGCAAACTCAATCTTCCCGTCAAGATAAATCCCTTTGTGCAGTGTAACCGGCCTCCACTCGTCAAAAACAAGCTCTGCATCAAGCCATTCCGCTAGCTCTTCTGCATTTCCAATTGTTGCAGATAATCCGATTATCTGCGCATTCTTGATTACTTGCTTCAGTATTGTAAGCAAAATTTCAAGCGTAGGCCCCCTCTCGTGGTCATTAAGAAGATGAATCTCGTCGACAATAACTGTTTTTATCCCGGATATCCAGAAAGCATTGTGCCTCAGCAATGAGTCAAATTTCTCTGATGTTGTCACAATCATGTCATAATCAGCAAGGTACGGGTCAGAAGAGTCAACATCTCCAATAGTCAATGCTGTTTTTACAACTCCTTCGTATCTTTTCTTGAAGTGCTTGTATTTCTCGGATGCTAATGCCTTCAACGGCGCAATGTACACAGCCTTTCCCTTTCCCTCAATTATTGACTTTAAAGCAGCCAATTCAGCTATAAGCGTCTTTCCAGAGGCTGTAGGCGTGCAGACAAGCAAATTCTTGCCGTCAAGAAGCCCCTGTTTGATTGATTTCTCCTGCGCAGGCCTCAGTTCAGACAGTTCTTTTGCAAGTATGCTGTAAAGCGCTTCCGGAATCTGGTTTTTTATAGAATCAAGCTTCATGCTGTTTATTGTTTTTCCAATGTTTTTAAAGTTTGTGATAGCATAATCAGTAGTGCAATAAATAAGCGAGCAATGCGGCGAGCCAAGATTTCAAAGCAAATCAAAGATTTGCGTGTGGTCGTAAAACTTTGTTTTACGACATGTTGCGAAGCAACGGAAAACTCATTAAAGAATACGCATTAAATAAATAAAACTAAAAACAAAATAAGTTAGCTAAAAACATCCTCAAATTCAAAAGCTTTAAATAAAGAAAATCACAAAAAACGTATTATGGCAATAATAAGGAAAGACTATCTTCTTGACAGGTGGGTGTATTATGCGACTGGCCGCAAGAAAAGGCCGCAGGAATTCAAAAAAGAAGCATCAAAAACCAGTGTAAAAACATGCGTCTTCTGCCCAAAAAATGAAAATTTGACTCCAGTGGAGATTGGAAGGATAGAATACAAAAACAGCTGGAAAATGAGATGGTTTCTGAACAAGTTCGCTGCAGTCGAGAAAAAAGGAAATCCAAATTTCAAGTCAAAAGGATTATTGAAAGAATCCAACGCTTACGGGATACATGAGATTGTTGTAGAAACGCCGCAGCACAAGACAGAGCTTGCGCAGTTGCCCTCTAGCCATATAGAAGATCTTTTTGAAGTGTTCAAGATAAGAATAAAGGACTTAAGCAAACTGAAAGGCATAAAATATGTTGACGTCTTCAAAAACAGCGGGAAAGATGCAGGAACTTCATTAGTTCACAGCCATTCGCAGATTGTCGCGCTTAACAATGTGCCGTCATTGGTGATGCAGGAATGCAAAGCGTCAACAAAAGGCAAAAAATGCTTGTACTGCAGCATAATAAAGAGGGAAGCAAAATCCAAAAGAAAGATTTTCGAGACAAAGAATGTTGTTGCATTCGCTCCGTTTGCATCGCGCTTCAACTTTGAAGCGTGGATATTCCCGAAAAATCACAAGAAGAACCTTGAAGAGATGGAAGAATACGAGATAAGGGATATGGCAATCGCTTTGAAAAAAATATTGTCAAAATTAAAATCCATAAATTCATCTTACAATTTCTTCCTTCACTATTCTCCTGAAAAAGAAAATCTGCATTTCCACATTGAGATAACGCCGAGAATGGCAAACTGGGGCGGCTTTGAAATATCAACAGACGCAATAATAAACTCTGTTCTTCCGGAAGACGCTGCAAAGTTTTACAGAAGTTAAAACAATATTAAAGATTGATTAAACTATAAGGCTTTTTTCCATGTCTTTTGGCTTCTTGATATGCAGTAAATCAAGCATTGTGGGCGCTATGTTGGAAAGCATTCCGGACTGCTTTAATTTCACTTTTATTTTGTTTCCAACAAGAATAAAAGGGACTTTATTTGTTGTGTGCGCCGTATTTGGGCTGCCGTCATCTTCTGTTATTTTCTCGCAGTTTCCGTGATCTGAAGTGACAATCGCAATGCCGTCATTCTGAAGCACTTTCTGCACAATCCTGCCCATGCATTCATCAGCAATCTTGCATGCTTTTATTATTGCAGTTTTTACGCCGGTATGCCCAACCATGTCGCTGTTTGCAAAATTGCATATGATAACATCGTACTTGCTAATGTTTTTGATTACAGCGTCAGTAATTTCATATGCTTTCATTTCAGGCGCATAGTCATAAGTCGGAACTTTTTTGTTTGATGGGACAAGAATTCTGTCTTCTCCCTTTAATGGCTTTTCCACCAATCCATTGAAAAAGAAAGTTACATGCGCATATTTCTCTGTTTCCGCCACCCTAAGCTGCTTTAATTTGTGCTTGCTTAATATTCTTGGAAAATCCCCGCCCATATTAATTGGCTTGAAGGCAACTTTTGCGTTGACATCAGTGTAATATTCTGTCATGCATACATATGTTATTTTTTTGCTGTTTCTCCTAAATCCCTTAAATTTCTCGTCTGTAAAAGCCTTTGTTATCTGCCTTGCCCTGTCCCATCTGAAATTGTAGAATATGATTGCGTCATTGCTGTTCACACCATTATAGCCATTAATTGCAACCGGCTTGATGAACTCATCAGTTATCCCCTCTTTATGCGATTTTTTTATTGATTCGAGAGGGTCATTGGAAGCTGTGCCTTTGCCGCTGTTCAGTAAATCATATGCAAGCTGCGTCCTTTTCCATCTCTTGTCGCGATCCATTGCATAATATCGCCCTATTATTGTCGCAATGTGTCCTATTCCAATTTTTTTTATTTCTTCCTGCAGCCTTTTTACAAAACCTTCAGAAGATTTTGGCAGCGTGTCTCTGCCATCAGTAAAAACATGCACCGCTACCTTGTCTTTTTTCATGCCAATTTGCTTGGCAAGCTTCATCAGTGCAAACAAATGCTCCTGATGCGCATGCACGCCCTGATCCTGCAATAATCCCATAAGGTGCAGCGTGCTGTTGTGTTTCTTGCAGCTGTTTATTGTTTCAATAAACTCCTTGTTTTTGAAAAAATCGCCTTTTTTTATTGAGTTATTAATTCTTACAAGCGACTGGTAAACTACTTTTCCTGCGCCTATGTTCAAATGGCCGACTTCGCTTGTGCCCTGGTTTCCTTTGGGCAGTCCAACATGCTCCCCCGAGGCGTGAAGCTGCGTGTGCGGGTATTTTTTCCACAAATTGTCCATATTGGCTGTTTTGGCAAGATAAGGCCCGCTCCTGCTTTTATCAGAAGTCATGCCCCACCCGTCCAGTATTATAAGAACTAAAGGCTTGCTATGCATTTTACATTCCAAAATCAGCTTTATTTCCCAATTCCTCTTCTATCCTTAGCAGTTGATTGTATTTTGCAATTCGCTCGCTTCTTGCCGGCGCTCCAAACTTGCTCTGCCCCGCTCCCAATCCGACAACAAGGTCTGCAATGAACGAATCTTCTGTTTCCCCGCTTCTGTGCGATACAACGACATTCCATTTGTTCTTAAAGGCAAGGTTTGCCGCGTCAATTGATTCTGTTACAGTTCCAATCTGGTTTACTTTAAGCAATAGCGCATTGCATGCTTTTTCCTCGATTGCTGTTTTTATTCTTTTTATGTTTGTAACAAGGTTGTCATCCCCTACAATCTGGATTTTGCTTCCGATTGATTTGTTCACCATGCTCCACCCTGCCCAATCATCCTGCGAAAACCCGTCTTCTATTGAAATAATTGGGAATTTTGCTGAAAGTGATTTGTAAAAGTCAACAAGCTCGCCTTTGCTGTATTTTTTTCCAATTATTGTGTACCTGTCATTTTTATCGTCGTAAAACTCAGATGCAGCTGGGTCAAGCGCAAGCTTTATTTTTCCTTCATAGCCTGCTTCTTTTATTGCATTCATCATAAATTCAAGCCTCTGCTCAACGCTTTCTATCGGAGGCGCAAATCCGCCTTCATCGCCAAGCAAAATTGCTTTTGCGCCGTATTTTTTCTTCAGCATTGACTTCAGAGTATGATATGTTTCAGCTCCGCTTCTGAAAGCTTCTTTGAAAGTTTTAAATCCAACAGGCATCAGCATGTGCTCCTGTATGTCATTTTCAACACCTGCATGTTTTCCGGAGTTTATGACATTTAATTGGGGAACCGGCAGTTTCATTTTCCTTGATCCTGATAATTTATTGAGATAGGCATAAAGCGGCATTCCTGAGCATGAAGCCCCTGCCACGCAGGATGCCATTGAAACAGCAAGAATTGCATTGGCGCCAAGATTGGATTTGTGCTCTGTTCCGTCCAAGTCTATCATAAAATTGTCTATTTCTTTCTGGTTTAAACAATCCATTCCAACAACTTTTTTAGAAAGAATGCTGTTTACGTTGTTTACTGCTTTAAGAACCCCTTTTCCGCTGTATCTTTTCTTGTCGCCATCCCTTAATTCAAGCGCTTCGTGGATTCCGGTTGAAGCACCTGATGGAACAATTGCGCGAAATCCGTTTTTACCAATAAAAACGTCAGCTTCTACTGTAGGGTTGCCCCTAGAATCAAGGACTTCTCTCGCTGTTATTTTTGTTATTTTTGAATCCAAAAAAACCACCCTTTTAGGATTAAGCACACAAAGAAGTGGTATATAAACATTTCGTGGAGGGGTTACCATAAAGTGTAGGATTTAGGATAGCCTGTTTTAAACTCAATACTTAAACCTTCTTTCATACCCCTTATGGTCAAACCATTCAAGAACGATGCTTACCACAATCAATTCCTCGTTAACAATTGAATACATTAGTCTCCAGCCCCTTGGCAAATCATATTTCCAGAGATTTTTGATATTTTTCTTTGTGTATCCTGGTGGAATCAGCCTTTTCGGCACTTGAATCCCGCAAAAAGCGTTTTGCTCAATATTGTCTATTGCCTGATTCATTAAGTAAAACAATTCCTTTTCAGAAGCGTCGCCGTTTTCTAATTTATAAAATGCTTTTTTGATAGAATCATCAAAAAATCTTATCGTTGATGGCAATTTCATTTTCTTCTTCCCAAATTCTTTCTTGCATAATATTTTCTGGCAATTTCAGGATAATAAATCCAGCCTATCTTTCCTTCTGAATCTATTGAGATTTTTCTTGAATAAATGAGATAGTCGGTAACTACGCAGAATGTCTGGTACATCATTTTTTTAGGAAGAGATTCCCATAGTTTTCTTTTTTTAAATTCTCCATCATGTTTTTTTATAAAATCCTCTACCATAAGCACAGTATCAAGCCGGGGATACCTCAAAACATCTTCTTTCTTCATAAAAATTGATTCAGCCATGTTATATCTATTGATATAACAACTTGTATATAAACTTTTCTTTTTTTAAAGGACTGAAAACTTTCATTTATAGGATAAAAAATTAACAGCAGCCAACATTTCCAATAATCTTTTATATTTGTCTTTAAAATATGCTTTTAATGAGAATAACAAGGGACATAAACGGAAAATTGCTTCTTTTAATCATATTCTTCCTTATCCTGTTTATTGTGTTCACCGTAAGCTACCAGTCAACTGTCAGCAGGCTTGTCAATAGCAGGGAAAACAGCGTGGATGATGTGACTATGATGTCCATACTTGAAAAAATCAACAAATCCAATCAGGGAAAGGAATCTGCTTTGATTGACAAAGTTGTTCTTGAGGAAAAATACAACCAGGTTCTTGAGCAAAAGCAGGAGCTTGAAGAAGAAAAAAAGTCACTTCAGGATGAAGTCGTTTTTTTAAAGTCGGAAATAGAATACAGCCAGATAAGGATTGACGGTCCGCTTGCTAATTTTAGAAATATACAGGACAAAAACCAGCAGATACAGGACATGAAAAATCAGATAGATGCTCTTTGCGCAAAATTAAAAGACAATAATATACAAAGCAAGGAATGCATAATAGCAGAGATAACAAATTAAGAAATTGTTTTTGTTTATCCTATATAATCAATATCTTTCCCAAGCTTTTTCTGCAGTTTTTTAAGCGCGATTGTCTTAGAAACTTCGCTCAGCTGCTCTGATTTTTTAAGAACTTCATTCTCTATGTCTTTTATTTCCCTGTCAAGCTTATTGATGTCAAGCTTTAGCTTTAAGTGATTGTTAAGAACTTTAAGAATTTCCTTTGCGCCTTTTATTCCAAGATACATCGGATGGCCGTAAGTTTCTGCCAAAAGGGATACTGCGCCTATCTTTCTTCTTGTTGACAATCCGACAAGCAGGCCGGATACCCCAATTATTGGGCCAACAATCCCGTAAAGCTCGTTGCTTGTGATGTCGCTTTTGTATCTTGAGATTGCTTCTTTTGAATTTCCTGTGCAGTATATCTTTGGCTTTTTCGGTATGTCATTCAATCCGATTCCGCCAAGCGTTACAACTTCCTTTCCGTTGAATTTCTCCACTATATCTAGCACTTTTTCCGAGAATTCGTATGAGCTTATCTCGTCGACAGGCTGCACGTCTCCGCCCAATAACAATAAGTCATTCTTTCCTTTCATCTGCTTGTAAAAAACCTCTACAATCGGAAGCTCTACAAGATTGTCTTCATTGACAAAAACAGAATGAGGAAAAGTGTATGATGTAATCTCAAACAATTTTTTTGCCTTTAATTCATCTATAAGAAAATCAACCGCAAGCTTTCCGACGTTTCCTATTCCAGGCAAGCCTTCTATGAAAATCGGCTTGTTTAGCTTCGGAGTTTTTCCAAACTGCTCAATTCTCCAGTAATCGTCCCTCATGCCAATCCTCTTTTTTCATAATCTTCATGCATCACTTTTCTTCTGTAAGATGCAAACTTGTCCAAAGGAGAATATTTCATTGGTTTTGGAGAAAGTGTTTTTCCGCCGCACTTGCAAACACTGTTCATTGTGTAATTGCTGCACAATGTGCATTTCATTATGTGCTTCATTCGCCTTCCCTTGTAAGCTCTGCAGTTCCTGCATGCTTTTCCACATAGCTTATTGCAGCATCTGATGAATTTTTCAGGATTTTTTCTGCTTCTTTGTAGTCGTTGCCTTTGATTATCAAATGGTATGTTCCTGATCCAAGATAGCTAATGCTTATGCTGTCTTTTCCTGCTTCCTGCGCCTTCTTTAATGATTCTCTTATGACATTTATGCCGTCAGAATCGTATGTTGTCATCTTAAGCTTGCTCCTTATTTCTATTTCTGTCGGCTTTATCCTTATGGCTATTATCTCCCCAAGAATTTTTGCCTGTTTCTTGTCTATGTCAAATTCATCCAGCAGCTTCTGGTCTTTTGAAACATCGTCGAAGAAATCCTTTAACGCAGTGTATTTGCTGTTGATTTTTTCAAATACGCTCTTGTAAAACTCTTCTGTTTTAAGCCCCAGCTTTAAAGCTGCAATCTCTACAATCTTTTCGGCGTTCTGTTCTCTCTTGATTGACTCTATCTTTCTTCTCTTTTCTGATTCGTTTACCCTTCTTAATGAAAGATCAATGTATCCTTTTTCCTCATTGACCCTTAAGACCTTGCAGACTACTTTCTTGCCTTCCTTGACAAAGTCCCTTATGTTCCTTATCCTTCCGGGAGAAACTTCAGAAATGTGGATTAAACCGCTTCTGCCGTATTCCTCAATATCTACAATTACAGAATGGTATTGAACGCTTGTAACAGTACAAAGAACTAGCTCCGACTCTTCCGGAAACCCCTGCTTTTTAAACAGCATTTTTACTCAAGCACTTCAAGTATCCTTGCTTTTACCCTGCTTTTTCCGCCTGTAGGCTCTGCAAGTACCTTGTCGCAGACTAAACAGACTACCTTTGAAGCAGTCTTGCCGAACGTTATCTGTTCGTTCTTGCATTTAGGGCACCTTATCTTGATAAATTTGCTTGTAGATTCTCTTATTTTTGGCATTGTAAAACCCCCTCGTTATTGGCTATAGTAACTTTTGATGATTTATAAAGCTTGTTATTAAGATTAAAAAGAAAGCCTTACTTAAATTCTATTTTCTTGGCCCTGAATCCCTGCCTTTGAAGATGTATCTTCTTGCAGACCTTGCATTCATATCTTAAGTCTGTCTTCTTGGTGGATTTCTTGCCTGTCATCTTGAACTTTGAAATTGCTGGCTTAGAATAACGGCCCATGTTTCCTTTTCCTCTTGCCTGACCTCTTTTTCTAGCTCTGACTTTCGAACCATAGGTCATGCTAGAAGGGTTTTTCTTCTTTGTAAGTGAAACAGTATGATCCTGATGCTTCTTGCAGTACGGGCAATACCTCTTCTTATTCTTCGGCATTTTCATAGAGAGAAGGATAAGTATTTCATTTAAAAAGGTTGCGATTAAAGAAGGTTAAAATGTTAAGTTATTAAGCTACAACCTAAACAAAAAAATTAAATCTAAGTAACTTTTCTATTTTTTTTCTTGAATTATGTATTTCGATTGGTTTTCCTTGAGTAACAGAATTAGATATAAAAATTAATTCACTGACTGATTTTTGAATATCTGTTAAAGTAGGCATTTTTCTAAACCATCTTAAAAAATAATAAGCTTTAGGACTGATAGAGACAGAGTACGCATAAAGTTTAGAAGCCATATCTCTTAATTCGTTACCTACTCCAATCTGTTGCTCTAAATTAGATTTAGTGGGGTTTGCATAATATTTAGCAAAATACATGAGATGATAAGCAACTTCACCTATCAGCTTCCTCATTTCAGATATTGGTTTTAAAGTTAGTTCATTTAATATAAAAAGAATTACTGCTACCAGAATAGTAAGTGAGGCGGTAAGTATTTCTCCCATTTAATCATCCTTCTCAATATTTATTCTTCCTTCATCTCTTCAGCCTTGCTTTTGTTAATCAAGACATCAGCAATCTCAATCGGCAAGTTTGCAATATCTTCCTCTTCAAAAGGGCCGTACTCTTCCAGTTCAGTCCCAACGAATTTAGGAACGTGTCCGGTAAAGCGAACCAATTTAGTGCTTTTTACAACCAATTTAACTTCTTCTTTCTGCTTCTTGTATTCAAAACCCTGCAAGAACGGAATCCTTTCATTCAAGACAGCAAGAAGTATTTGTTCGCGATAAGTATCCAATAAAGCAGTCAAAGTGTCAAAGAAAACTTTTTCTTCCTTAAGCAGAACAGAAGTGTCAATCAAATTTGATTGAGTCCTGCTCCTGTCCATTGCCATCGTGATTATCTTCTTTTCCCTTCTGCCATAAAGTTCTTTGATTATCTTGTAGATGTTCTCCAATTGTCTTTCGGTTTTCTTAATCTCTTCGTTTGCAAAAGGGGAGTCTGTTTTAGCCTCAAGTATCTTTTTCTTCTCTTTTATGTAAGAAATTGTATCGTTAAAGAAGGATGGCTCTAGCTTCTGCAAGTCATTTCTGTCCTTTTCGCGCTGCAGCAGCTCAAACAGTGTTTCGTATGTAATGACAACTTCCTGCATTGGTTACCCCCAATACAAGCTTATAGAGAAGTGTTTAAATAAGTTTTCATTAAGGGAAGGCTATTGAAAACAAGGCTACCATCAATATGCGAACATCATCTCCTATCCACATTCAGCAAAAAGGAAGTTCCAGTGGGAATTTTTGCTTTATTCAAATACTGATAATGTGAGCGATGGTAGCCTCGTAATGTTGATGGCAAAACTAACTTAGATAGCTTTTTAAAAGAAAATTCCATACTAAGAAGAATGGCAGAGCTTGTTTTCAAGGACTTGAGTTTTGAGAAGGAAAAAGACAAAGTAAAGGTTAATTTCCTCAAAATGTTCTATTTCCACATAGATGAAACAGTACTAAACAAGATAGGGAAATATGAAATAAA
>Ga0209542_10012560_pt1 | contig 14778 bp, 19 predicted proteins | sample RifCSPhighO2_01_FD_184028 | JGI IMG/M metagenome (GOLD analysis project Ga0209542, IMG submission 184028) | Soil microbial communities from Rifle, Colorado - Rifle CSP2_plank highO2_0.1 (SPAdes) (version 2) | ecosystem: Environmental > Terrestrial > Deep subsurface > Rock core/Sediment ...
CCGTTCGTCTCATCATCCCGAAGCTCGAAATCGATGCGAAGGTTCAGGAAGTCGGGATAAACGCGAAAGGCAACATGGGCGTCCCCAACAATTTCACCGATGCCGGCTGGTATAAGTACGGCGCCGTCCCAGGAGACACGGGTTCGGCGGTCATGGCAGGCCACGTCGATAACGGCCTCGGCCTGAGCGGCGTCTTCAAACGATTAGAGGAACTGGAAGAGGGCGACGAAGTCATCGTCGAAAGGAAAAACGGCCGGCGTCTCACGTTCGTCGTGACGGGCAAACGTTCATATCCGTACGATGCCGTGCCGACGGATATCGTGTTCAATCCTTCCGGATCGACCCGTCTCAATCTCATCACCTGCGAAGGCGCATGGGTGAGATCCGAGAAGACGTATGATCAGCGCCTCGTCGTGTTCACGAAATTGGTTTCCTGAAGAATTCATGGAAAATTCCGCTCCCGAGCGGTATAGTCGAGGACACGGGAGGCAACGTCTGTCGATTTCGCGAACCTGGCGCGCGCGATACTATTCAGCGATATGCTCAAATACCTCGGATTCCTCCTCTTGCTCATCGTTATCATTTCCGGCGGTTATTATCTCGTGACCTACATGCAGGATGCGCAGGCGGAACCGCAAAAAATCACCGAAGGACGTATGGAAACGAAAGGGACATCGATCGATTATTTCGAGAACATCCACGGCTACTATGCCGAGCCGGTCGACGCGGGCGACTATCCCGGCGTCATCATGATCCACGAATGGTGGGGGTTGAACGAGCATATGAAAACGCAGGCCGATGAGCTCGCGTCGCATGGCTATCGCGTCCTCGCGGTCGATCTTTTCGGCAGCGTCGCGACGACCGCCGATCAGGCGCGCACGCAGGTTGCTGGCTTGGATCAAGCGAGGGCGCTTGAAAACCTTAAGGCGGCAGAGAGATACTTACGCAGCAAGGGTGCGACGAGAATCGCCAGCCTCGGCTGGTGCTTCGGCGGCGGTCAGGCGCTGCAGCTCTCGATCGTTCCTGGCGAAAGACTCGACGCGACGGTCATCTACTACGGCACGCCGCTCGTCACGGAAGAAGAGAAGCTGAAAGGCATCAACTGGCCGGTCCTCGGCATTTTCGGCGATGTGGATCAAGCGATCCCGACGACCACGGTCGAGGAATTCAAAGGAGCGCTCACGAAGCTGAACATCAGGAATGACATCCGCATCTATCCCGGCGTCGGGCACGCGTTCGCCAATCCTTCGAATGCGGGCTTCGCGCCGCAAGAGACCGCCGACGCGTGGGCTACAACGCTCGCGTTCCTTGAGGAGAACCTCAAATCATGAATTCCCTTCCGTTCGCAAGCGGTCTTGCGCTCCTCGTCCTCCTCACGGCGATACTCTTCGGTGCATACTGGCTCGGATATTCACCGCTCAATCAGACTCCGGATGCTACGATCCCTCGGATGGACGGGGAAGTCGCGTACACGGTAGAAGAGGTCGCTCATGGCCTGGAAGTGCCGTGGGGCATTCTTTTCACCTCGCCGACCCGCATGCTCGTCACGGAGCGCCCGGGACGAATCCGTATCATCGAGAACGGAACGCTTCTCGAAAAGCCGCTTCATACGTTCCCGGAAGTCTCGACCGGCGGCGAAGAGGGCCTCATGTCCATCACGCTGCATCCGCGCTACGCCGAGAACAAATTCGTCTACGCTTCATATGCGTTCCAGACGGAACGCGGTATGCGGGTGGAAGTCGTCCGTTTCAAGGATGATGGCAATTCCATCTCCGACACCACACGCATCGTGACAGGAATCCCCGCAGCGCAATTCCACGCGGGCTCTGAACTCGCCTTCGGGCCGGACGGGAAGCTCTACATCACGACGGGAGATGCGACTGAACGCGATCTGGCGCAGAATCTCGATGCGCTTGCAGGGAAGATACTGCGCGTGAATGACGACGGAAGCATTCCGCGCGACAACCCGTTCCCGGATAGTCCCATCTGGAGCTATGGTCATCGCAATCCGCAGGGTATCGATTGGGATTCGACGGGTGCAATGTACGAGACGGAGCATGGCCCTTCAGGATTCGATGGCCCGGGCGGAGGCGATGAAGTGAATAGAATAGAAAAAGGAGGGAACTACGGATGGCCCTTGGTCTCGCACGATGCAAGCTTAGAGGGAACCGTCTCTCCCCTTCTCATCTTCACGCCTGCAGAAGCGCCAGCGTCCGCACTCATCTACTCCGGGAAGCTGTTCCCGCAGTTCAAAGACACGCTTTTCTTCGGCGCGCTGCGCGGGGAGAATCTCATGCGCGTCTTGCTCGCGGACGGCAAAGTCACAGGCTTTGAACGGCTGTTCCTCGAGGAATACGGTCGCATCAGGGAAGTTACCGAAGGTCCCGACGGCGCGATCTATTTCTCCACATCCAACAGAGACGGCCGCGGCTCACCGGCGGCAAGTGACGATCGTATCTTTCGTATAATTCCGACTGAGCGTTAGAATATCGCGATGCCGAATAATCCGTGGCAGCGTGCGCTGGTCCAACTGCAGAGGACACTCGAACTTACCGATGCACACCCTGATCTGCAGAAGCGTCTGAAAGAACCTGACCGTGTCGTCGAAGTCGACGTGCCGCTCACTATGGATAGTGGGGAGACAAAGACGTTCCGTGGCTACCGCGTGCAGCACAACAACATCCGCGGACCGTATAAAGGCGGCTTACGTTTCCACCCCCAAGTGGATCTCGACGAAGCGAAAGCGCTTGCGTTCTGGATGACGATGAAGAATGCCCTCGTCGGAGTCCCCTTCGGCGGCGGCAAAGGCGGTATCGAGGTAGATCCGAAAGAGCTTTCGGCGGGAGAATTGGAACGCCTCACGCGCAACTTTGCTCGGGAACTTTCGCACGTCATCGGACCGGAAAAAGACGTCCCTGCGCCGGACGTCGGTTCGAACGCGCAGATGATGCATTGGATCGCGGATGAATATTCGAAGCATGTGGGAGCGCATTCGCCGTCGGTCGTCACGGGGAAACCGGTTGAACACGGCGGTTCCGAGGGCCGCACGGAAGCCACGGGATATGGTGGCGGATATGTATTGGAAGCGATGCTTACGAAGCTCGGGAAGGAGCGCGCGAAGAGCGTCGCCATCCAGGGTTTCGGTAATGTCGGTGTCTTTCTCGCGGAATATCTTGCGGGTCACGGCTTTACGATCATCGGCCTTTCCGATTCCAAAGGCGGCATCCATATGCCGGAGGGCATCGATATCAAGGCGGTCGAGAAATACAAGAAAAGACAGGGAAACCTTGCCGGATTCGGCGGCACCGACATCTCTTCCGAGGATGTGCTTGAGCTCCCTGCCGATATCATCGTCCCTGCGGCGCTTGAGAATTCCATCACCGAGAAGAATGCACCGAGCATCAAAGCATCGATCGTCCTCGAGCTCGCGAATGGTCCGACGACGCTCGAGGCGGATGCCATTCTACGCGAGAAAGGCATCATCGTCATTCCCGATATCCTCGCGAACGCGGGCGGGGTCGTGGTCTCGTATTTCGAATGGGAACAGAACCGCAACGGCGAGAAGTGGGCGAAAGATGCCGTACTCGCGAAACTGAAGGAGATGATGGAGTCCGCGGCGGAACGCGTTTTCGCCGAATCGGTTTCGAAAAAGATTTCTCTGCGCGACGCGGCATACAACGTAGCTCTGAAGGCGTTGGCAATGTAAAGCATGGTTGACGTCACCACGCTCCTCTCGTAGAGTGGCGGTACATGGCCGATACCGTCACGAATTCCGTGCAGAAGCTCCGCATGAACCGATCCCTCACGCAAGAGGAGGTCGCGGAGCGCGCGGGGGTCTCTCGTCAGACCATCATCGCCATCGAGAAAGGGAATTACACACCCTCGGTCTTGCTTGCGCTCAAGATAGCGCGCATATTCAAAGTACCGGTCGAGGATATCTTCTCATTACGCTCATGAATACCTACCTCCCTTTCGCGATCATCATCCTGCTTTCTCTCGTCCTCTTCACGCTGGTCGACCCTTTCATGTATTGGATGCCGAGCATGACCCAGATGATCGCGCTCACCATCGCCGCGGCGCTCCTCATCATCTTCGCGGCATTCATCGTCCGCGAACGTGCCGGCGATGAGCGCGACACCCAATTGCGCATGCATGCCGGCAGAGCCGCATTCCTCACGGGGATCGCGATACTCACGATCGCGCTCGTGTATCAAGGCTTCGCGCATGCGATCGACCCGTGGATCCCGCTTACGCTCGGCGGCATGATCGCCGCCAAGCTCGCTGCCCGCCTCTACGCTGAGCGCGTGCACTAACGCTTGTCCACAATGATGATGTAAAGTCAACTTTACATCGTGACTCAGCGCGCTACACTGCGAGCATTACGAGACTATCGCATTTCGAATATGACGAATTGGCTTATCGGCGGGTTGGTGGTGTTGGCGATCATTGTCGGCGGGTTCTTCCTTGTCGGCTCTGATTCGAATGACGCGATGACGGAGGAAGGTCCCCTGACGAAGGACGAAATGATGGAAACGAGTGCGATGCAGAAGGACGGCGCGATGACGGAAAGCAAGGATTCGATGATGGGCAACGAAGGGGCTATGATGGACGGGGAAATGATGACAAAGGGAAGTTACGAAGCCTATGCACCGGAAAAATTAGCAAAGGCGAATACCGGCGACGTCGTCCTCTTCTTCCGTGCCGCATGGTGCCCGACCTGCAAGGCGCTCGATGGCGACATTCGCGCGAATCTCGACCGCATCCCTGCTGGGGTAACCATCCTCGACGTCAATTACGATACGGAAACCGCGCTCAAACAGAAATACGGCGTGACGTATCAGCATACGCTCGTGCAGGTGGATGCCGACGGGAACATGATCACCAAATGGAGTGGTGGTCTCGCGCTCTCGGATCTGATCAGCAAGGTACAATAGCCGCATGACGCTACTCCTCATCTCGTTCATCGCGGGAGTGCTCACCGTCTTGGCGCCATGCATCCTGCCCCTCTTGCCGGTTGTCCTCGGCTCAGCCGCGACCGGAAGGAGCCGCACGACGCCCTACATCGTCGTCGGCTCTCTGGCGCTTTCGATCATCCTCTTCACATTCCTTCTGAAGTTCTCGACTGCGTTCATCATGGTGCCGCAGGCGTTCTGGGCGGGGCTCTCCGGCGGCATCCTCATCTTTTTCGGTCTCATACTCATCTTCCCCGCGCTCTGGGAAAAAGTCCCCGGCGTGAACCGACTTTCAATCGGCTCGAATAAGCTCGTGGGGAGCGGATATCAGAAGAAGAGCTTCTGGGGAGATATGCTCATCGGCGCGGCGCTGGGGCCGGTCTTCTCCTCGTGTTCACCGACATATTTCGTCATCCTCGCTTCCGTGCTGCCGGCCTCATTCACGCTCGGCACCTTGTATCTCTTCGCATATACGCTGGGTCTCTCAACGATTCTTCTTCTCATTGCACTTCTCGGGCAGCGTTTCGCGGATCGACTGACGCGTCTCGCAGATTCCCGAGGCATCTTCAAGCGCATCATTGGCGTGCTTTTCCTCGTCCTCGGCATATTCATCGTCTCCGGATACGAGAAGAAGCTCGAGGTCTGGATATTAGAGAATGGTTTTGTCGACGCGGTCCGCTGGGAACAGAACCTCCTGCAGCGGCTCGATGCAAAAAGCACGATGCCGACATTCACGGTTGATGGCAAGCAGAAATATATCGAGATCGCAGGCCCGGCAGGTTTCGTGAATACGGACGGGATAACCATCGGGGAACTCATCGGGAAAGAGGTAGTCCTCATCGATTTCATGACGTATAGCTGCATCAACTGCCAGCGCACGTTCCCCTACATGACCGCCTGGTATGAACGATATCGGAACGAAGGGCTGGAAATCATTGGCATCCATACCCCGGAATTCGCATTCGAGAAGGATATCGATAACGTGCGTAAAGCGATGAAGGAAGCGGGGATCGAGTATCCGGTCGTCCTGGACAACGACTACGCGACCTGGCGCGCGTGGGGTAACCGCTACTGGCCGCGCAAATACCTCATCGATATCCACGGCAACGTCGTCTATGACCACGCCGGAGAAGGGGCGTACGTAGAGACCGAGATGATGATACGTCGCGCATTGCAGGATCGCGCACTCGAATTAGGTGAGCCGGTGCCCAACAACATGCGCCCCTTGATCGGGACGATGAATCCGGAGGAGCGGAAATTCGCACAAAGCCCCGAGATCTATTTCGGTTCGCTGCGCAACGAGCTTCTCGTCGGCGGGAAACGTTTCCTGCCGGGAGAACAGACGTTCACGCTTCCGGCGTCATTCGTCCTCAACGGCTTATATCTCGGCGGGACATGGGATATCACGCCGGAACACGCGGAATCGGTCTCGGACGATGCATCGATCGTCTTCCGGTATCGCGCTCGCGACGTCTATTTCGTCGGAAGTTCTGTCGCGGGCGTCACCGTAGAGATACTGCAGGATGGGAAGCCCGTCGGGGCAGCTGCTGGCGGGGATGTCGCGGCCGACGGCACGGCGATGATCAGGGACGAACGGCTTTACAAGCTCATCCGGAATCCGGGTGGAGAAGAACATGTCATCCAGATGAAAGTGAAAGGCAAAGGACTGAGGGCGTTCACGTTCACCTTCGGCTGATAAAAATATCAAGGCCTCGCCTTGATATTATCCTGATAGTATTCTTGTGCGTCAGTCAGCATCTCAGTCATGCTGGGAATCGAATCAAAGAAATCAGAAAGCGAGCCGGCGACAATTGCATTTTCCGGGCGCTTCGCCCCTAAGAAATCCGCGAGACCGGAAAAACGATAGTTATTAAGGAAGTCTTCAATCTCACGTATGCTACCGTGGCCGGTTTTCCACCGCGGCTCACACAATTCAACGGGATTCAGATGCACATATGAGATCACTCGTTTGAAGTAATCATCTTCAGGAACATATTTTGACTTGAATGGACCCGCGAATAAGGCACCCGTGCGTTCATATTTTTTATTGAAGTACATAGTGTAGCCGGTAAAGATCTTCTGCATGAAAGTGGGGATGCCGTTTTCTCGTATCTCTTTCAATAGAAAATGGAAATGATTCGGCATAAGACAGTACGTACCGATCTCAACGAGGGGATCGCCTCGATCAATGATTGATGCGTCGCTGAGAATTGCATGCAGACTTTTGTCCTTCAGATTAGAAATATGGATGGGAAGAGTTCTGTTTCCGGCATACATCAAAGTCAGAAAGCGATCGTAATCGCTTTTGCTCTGGAATATCGTACGTTTGTCTACTCCGCGATTGAAACAGTGATACCACTCATTAAGTTCAATCGGGTGCCGTATCGACATATTCTATATTCTATCAAGGCCTCGCCTTGATAGAAGGTTAGCAGATAGGATACAGGGTAAACTACATGCATGCGGTTGTTGTGGATGATCGCGGGGGTGCTGGGAATCCTCCTCGCGCACGCTGGATTGCTTTCATACATGGGGCAGCCGCTCGCATGCGAATGCGGTCTCGCGCTGTGGTACGGCGGCCCAGCGCTCGATCCCCAGAATTCGCAACAATTCGCGGACTGGTATTCGCTTTCGCATCTCATCCACGGCATCCTTTTCTATGCGCTTCTCACGCTCCTTTTCCCGCGGCTTCCTCTCGGCGTGCGCATCCTCGGCGCGATGACTCTCGAGATGAGCTGGGAGCTTTTCGAGAATACCGACATGGTCATCAATCACTACCGCCAGCAGGCGCTTGCGGAAGGGTATTCGGGGGATAGCGTCCTCAATTCAGTGGGGGATGTCTTCTCGGCAGGCATCGGGGCGTTCTTCGCTTCACGGTCACGCGTCTGGGTGTCGATCATGCTCGTCATCGCGCTGGAGCTCTTCGCGCTTTATATGATCCGCGATAATCTCACGCTCAATATCGTCCAATTCATCCATCCGATTGACGCGCTGAATGCATGGCAGGCGGGGAAATAGTTATCCCCGCCAGCCCATCAAATGGAGATTGCATCCCATGGGATGCGCTACAATGCCTGCATTACCGGTAGGGAAACCACTCATTAATAGATATGGATCTTTCTATCTTTCTAGCGAAATTATTCGGCCTGTACTTCCTCATCGCGGGCGGCATCATCATGATGCGGCAGAAGTCGTTCATGCCGATCTTCACGGAGATCCTCGGGAGCCGGCCGTTCCTGCTCATCCTCGGCGTCGCCGAACTCCTCGCCGGCCTCGCGATCGTCATCGCGCATCCTATCTTCACCGCGAACTGGGAAGGACTTCTTACGCTCATCGGTGCGTGGATGGCCGTGGAAGGCATCATCTATCTCGCGATGCCGTACACGAAGATCGGCAAGGTCATGCGTCAATTCAATACGCCGACGTGGTATACCTCCGGCGGACTCGTGGCTATCGTGATGGGAGCATATTTGGCCGGCAAAGGCTTCGGAATGTGGTAGAGGGCGCTCGCACCGGTGTATATCGCCTTCCCCGAACACGACCTGCGTAGTAGCGTGGGGTCGACATCTACTGCAAAGTTTTTGCACGTTTCCCTATTCGCTGCGCGAGGTTCGTTGAAGGCGATATACACCCGCGCTTCGCTTGATAATTGAAAAAGCGGTACAATATCCTGTATGAAGCATCTTCTTCTCATCCTCATCGGGCTCGTTGTCGCAGGAGGGCTCGGCTACTTTGTGGGCTATGATCATGGTTTCGAGAATGCGGCCGCGCCTACGAGCGCGTTCGAGAACGCGGCGGTGAGCGATGCCGCGGCGACGATGGCGAATGTCATCGGCATGTGGCAATCGACGGAAGATCCTAACTTCACACGCGAGATACGGAATGACGGCGTCGTCACAGACCGTTACGCAGGCCAGGAGGATTCCGACGGATTATGGATGGTATTCACGAAAGATATCCCGGACACGTCATTCACGGGGCCAATCGAGGAGGGTGCGGTCTACCTTTCCATGGCCATGAGCGAGGATGAGAAATATTATTTCAAAGTAACGAACGCCGACGGGCAGCATCTCGATCTCGTGTACCTCGATCGCGGCGGGTTGCTCTCATTCACCCGTGCCAACTAGCTTGTGAATTTCCTCGAAGCCATCATCCTCGGCGTCGTCGAAGGGTTTACCGAGTTCCTCCCGATATCCTCCACGGCGCACCTGGTCATCTCATCAGCGCTCCTGCACATCCCGGAAAGCGCATTCCTGACCAGCTTCATCATCGCGATCCAGCTCGGAGCGATCGCGAGCGTCGTTCTCATCTATTGGAAGCGCATCCTCTGGGATCTTGAGGCGATGAAGCGGGTCGTCGCGGCGTTCATCCCGACGGCACTCATCGGATATGCGTTGTATTCTTTGGTAAAGACATTCCTTTTGGAGAATCTCGAGATCATCGCGTGGTCGCTTCTCATCGGGGGGTTCGTCCTCATCGTCTTCGAATGGTTGTGGAAAGGGAAGATGCCCACGGAGACGCCGCTCGCCGAGATGCCGTATATGACGGCGATCGTGATCGGATGCATGCAGGCGCTCGCTATCGTTCCGGGAGTCTCGCGCGCGGGAGCGACCATCGTCGGCGGTATGTTCCTCGGGCTCGGTCGCAAGGAGATCGTCGAATTTTCGTTCCTTCTCGCGATCCCGACGATGCTCGCGGCGACCGGCTACGACCTGTTGAAAACCGGCAGCTCGTTCGCGACGCGAGAATGGGAACTCCTCGCCATCGGCTTCATCGTCTCGTTCATCGCCGCGTATGCCGGCGTCAGGTTCCTCGTCTCGTTCGTCCAGACGCATTCCTTCACCGGCTTCGGGTGGTATCGCGTCGCGCTAGGCAGCTTTATACTGGCGGTACTGTATGTCACATAAGTCTCCAGTGCGCGGGAAGGCGCACGATGCTCGCATCCTGCGGGCCCGTAACCTTTTCTTGCTCCTTGTAAGCCTCTATGTCGCTTTTGAGCTCTACCGTACCGGAGCCATCGAGGCGTGGATACTCGCCGCGACGCCGCATATCGTGCCAGGTAGCTTCATTGCGGGCATGGGGTTCACGTCGCTCTTCACGCTCGCGCCCGCATCGATCATCCTCATCGAGATCGCGAAAGTCTCGTCACCCCTTGCCGCTGCGCTTATCGGCGCTGCGGGCGCGGTCCTCGGAGACCTCTTCCTTTTCATGTTCGTGCGCAATTCCGTTTCCGATGGGGCAGCGATGCTCCTCAATAAGCCGATGCGCCGCCGCCTGCGCTACCTCCTCCACTACCGTCTCCTCCATTGGGTGCTGCCGATCACAGGTGCGATCATCATCGCCTCGCCGCTCCCGGACGAGCTCGGCCTCGCGCTCATGGGCTTCTCGCGGATGAACATCTCCGTCTTCGTCCCGATCTCCTACGTCATGAATTTCCTCGGCATCCTCGGTGTCACGATGCTCGGCCTCTCAATACTCTGAAATCCGCTGCGGTATACTATCTGCCATGCACCACAAGTTCATCCCCGTGCTTATCGGTTGTATCATCATCGGCGCGGTCGGCGGACTTGCCTACTGGCAGAACGAGAAGAAGGACGAACAGAAGCTTGTCCAGGAGATGCAGCAACAACAGACGGCGGGCGACCAAGGAACGTATTCGTTGGCCGATGTCGCGAAGCATGCCAGCGGATCGGACTGCTGGGCGGCCATCAACGGAGGAGTCTATAACCTCACCACCTGGATCCCTCGTCATCCGGGGGGGAAGCAGGCGATCATGGGCCTGTGCGGCACGGACGGTTCCGCTGCGTTCAACGGCCAGCATGGCGGCGGGGCGGAGCAGCAGGCGATACTCGCGACGTTGAAAGTAGGGACATTGAAATAATATGATACCGAGACCTGAATGGGGAACATTCGTACTTCGCATCGGACTTTCCATCCTATTCCTCTGGTTCGGTTTCTCGCAGTTCCTCGATCAATCGGCATGGATCAGCTGGGTGCCGCAATGGGCGATGAATCTCACCGGGCTCGAAGCGGAGATGATCGTGCTTCTCAACGGCGGATTTGAGATCGCGTTCGGCGTCCTCCTCGCGCTCGGGCTCTATATCCGACCTGTGGCGCTCGTACTCGTCCTCCACCATGCCATGATCATCTTCGACATCGGCCCCACAGCGATCGGTATCCGCGATTTCGGGCTCATGATGGCGACCCTTGCACTCGCTTTCATGCCGCCGGATCCGTATTCTCTCGATGCCTAAAGAAAAACCCCGCTTTTGCGGGGATTTTCTTTTTAATAACCAGGAAACCCCGGGCACGTCCTCCGTCCCGAACGTTGCTAGGAGGAGTCGTGCCCGGGGATGAATGGAACCGCTACGCGTACACGACCACAGGTCGTGACGCGCCGTCCCGCATGAACCTTTCAGGGTTCAGCGCCGGACAAAAGGAAACCCCGGGCTTCGCCCGGGGAGGAGGTCATTTCGGCTGAAAAATTGCGCGACCCCTCCTCGGCGTCGACACGCCTCCGGCCTTGCGCCGGGGCCCCACCCCCGTCTCACTCCCCCGTCACTCATGTCGCAAGGATACTATGAAAAAAGCGAGGCGATATGTTAGGGTGCAGGCCGGCAATCAAGGAGGCAAGCAATGGACAAGAGATTCAGTGTCCCGACGCGCGGGATGTTCGCCATCGTGGCGGATATCCTGATTCGTCCCCTTATGTGGTTCGTTACACCATACGGCGAGAGCCCGCAGCTCACGCACTTCTGGAACAACATCCGAGTCGCACGTTCAGCAGTCAATCACCTCGAAGCGTATGCGATGGTTGCCTGCGAGGGCGATCCAAGGGCGAAGCCTCGGCACAGACGGCTGGATATCCGATTCCATCTCGGCGCGTGGCCGCGGTATATCGTCATCGAGCCCGTCGAGTGGAAGAACGTGTGGTACATCGGGTGGATAACCGCCGATGGCGCGGGTGCTTCGCAGATTCCAATCCGCGGCCGCGTACGCATGCTCATCGGCCCCGAAGACGTCGCGTTCTTCGGCGTCCGCGAGAGCGATTACGAGCAGATCGAGCTGCAGAAAGCCGGAGAAGGGGTTCGCGGAGGCGGCAGACCGTTCCGTCGCGTTCCTTTGCACTGACTGATGCCCCGCGCGTGATGCGTGGGGCATCTTTACTTACTGAAAAGAATCAATAGTGTTCGGGATTCTCGAGATGGATGAGCGCCATCATGACGGCCATACGGTTAAACTCCGTACGGGAGAAACGGCCGTTCGTCATAATGCCCACCAAGCCTTCGTGCTCACCCATCTTCTCGCGCGCGGTTAGATTGTGCTTCTTCATCGCCTGGCTGCCGTCGAGGCCTTCGTGGAGGATGGAGTGCGTGACCTTCTTCGGCCATTCGCACGCGGGTGCCATACCGAGGTGCACTTCTTTTCCATCGTAGATGGCGCACACCGCGGTCTCGAGATAGCCGGATTTCGATTGCGGCACCGCGATGAGACCGCCTTCGATACCGAAGCCGTAATCGCGTCCGACTTGTGCCTGCTTCGCGCGGTCGACCGCCCCGGCAACCGTCTCTTCGATGCTTTTCGGATGACCGAACTTCTCAACGACAACCGCGACGCCTTCGACGTCTGCGCCAGCGAACATCGGATAGTCCTTGAGGAGCTCCGCGACGGCATTCACCTTCGTTTGGTTCTTGGAGCCGACGCCGACTTTCATGGGGAGATTATAGCTGAAGCTACAACGCATTACGACCCTTCTGATACATCAGGCATTGAACGACCACGACCCACGACATGAGCATCCCCAAGCCCATCGGAATAATCAAAACGAGATCTTTCTGCACAAGACCATAGATCGTCCAGAACGAATACGAGACCGCGAGAATAAAGAAATAAAAGAATGATAGACCTTCGGTACTTTTTCTCTGGTAGTTCTTGCGCACCTGCATTGTGAGACCGATACACGTTACGAGCAGCGAGAGTCCAACAGTAACGATTTTCAGGACGAGCATTATCCAATCATAACAAAACAAGTTGAGGGCGCACGAAAAAATCCGCCTTTCGGCGGATTTTTTCGTGTTTAATTTCCAGTGGGAAATTATTTCGTGATCTTCGTCACGACCTGCCTGTCGGCAGGCAGGCGCCTGCGGGCTGTTACTTCGTGATCTTCGTAACAACACCAGCTCCCACCGTCTTGCCACCCTCGCGGATAGCGAAACGCATCTGCTCTTCCATGGCGATAGGGGCCACGAGCTTCACCTTGAAGGTGACCGTGTCGCCCGGCATCACCATCTCGACGCCTTCGGCGAGAGTCACTTCGCCGGTGACGTCCGTTGTGCGGATGTAGAACTGCGGCTTGTAACCCGTGAAGAACGGCGTGTGGCGGCCACCTTCTTCCTTGGTGAGGATGTAGACCTCCGCATCGAATTCCATGTGCGGCTTGACCGTACCCGTCTTCGCGAGGACCTGGCCGCGATGGACATCTTCCTTCTTCAAACCGCGAAGGAGGACGCCTGCGTTGTCTCCCGCCTGACCCTGCTGGAGGGACTTGTTGAACATCTCGACGCCGGTGACGGTCGTCTTGACGGTGTCCTTCATACCGATGATCTCGACTTCCTCGCCGACTTTGACGATACCGCGGTCGATACGACCGGTAACGACGGTGCCGCGGCCTTCGATGGAGAAGACGTCTTCGATAGCCATGAGGAACGGCTTGTCGAGTTCGCGGACAGGTTCCGGGATGTATTCATCAAGCGCCTTGATGAGTTCCATCACCTTCCCAGACCATTCGTTACCCTGCTCCGGATTCTCGAGCGCCTTGAGACCCGAGCCGCGGATGATAGGGGCGTTCTTGCCGTCGAAGCCCTGCTTGTCGAGCAAGTCGCGGACTTCTTCTTCGACGAGATCGACGAGTTCCTTATCGTCGACCATGTCCACCTTGTTGAGGAAGACGACGATCTTCGGCACACCGACCTGCTTCGCGAGAAGGATGTGCTCGCGCGTCTGCGGCATGACGCCGTCGGTGGCGGCGACCACGAGGATAGCGCCGTCCATCTGGGCGGCACCCGTGATCATGTTCTTGATGTAGTCGGCGTGGCCCGGTGCGTCGACGTGCGCGTAGTGACGCGCAGGCGTCTCGTACTCGGAGTGCGAGAGCGAAATGGTGATTCCGCGTGCCTTCTCTTCCGGTGCCTTGTCGATATCATCGACACCCTTCACCGACGCGGTGTATCCGCCACCGGCCTTCGAGAGGACGTTGAGGATCGCGGCGGTCAAAGTCGTCTTGCCGTGGTCGACGTGACCGATGGTCCCGACGTTCACGTGCGGCTTCGTTCGCTTAAATTCATCTGCTGCCATATGTGTAATAGGTGCTAGGTTCTAGGGGCTAGGTTTTAGGTAGACCCAAAATCCAACACAAAATTAATAATTCTACTAATGATTTTCTGACGCCAACGCGAGTGAGGAAAAGCCTCGATGCTCTGGTATCTTCTGCCTTCCTCTTCTTCGCTTAATACGGTTCGCTACGCCGCACGAAGGAAAATTCCGGCAAAATAATACGCACAGAGCGTGCGTATTTGCATAATAACAAACACTACAACAGCGTCAAGAAGCGGCTAATATTCCGGCTCTTTCCAGAATTTGCGCTTTTTGTTTTGCTCTTTGACCATCTTTTCGAGCTTGTCCCAATTTTGTTTTTCGTTTCCTTCGTCGAACATCTGGTTTACCTCATCACCGCTGATACCTGCATACAATCCCGCGAGCACATATCGCACGCCTTGATTGTCACCCGGGTTCATGCGTAGCAGCTGCCGGTACAGCTCGACACCTT
>Ga0209542_10012563_pt1 | contig 14775 bp, 16 predicted proteins | sample RifCSPhighO2_01_FD_184028 | JGI IMG/M metagenome (GOLD analysis project Ga0209542, IMG submission 184028) | Soil microbial communities from Rifle, Colorado - Rifle CSP2_plank highO2_0.1 (SPAdes) (version 2) | ecosystem: Environmental > Terrestrial > Deep subsurface > Rock core/Sediment ...
AAGGGCAGAAAAAGCACTGGCAAAAATACACTTTTGAAGAATACCAAAGTGTAAGGAATCAGAGTCGGCTTACAGATTTCAACTAAACGCTGTGGGCTTTAGCCCACGGTAGTTTACTAGTGTCTCACCCAAATCTGATTCTAAACAGTTTTATCACTAAATCCTGGCGGGGCTATTGGCATTCTTGTTCTCACAAATGATTTGGGATTACTCTATTTCACCTGGCAGCTTCAAAACATTAAGCTTTATAATCCCCTCCAGAACTCTTTCCCGCATGATAACCATCCCAGGGGTTGACCCAATCTTCATGTGGGCGGGTTTTTTGGCGCTGGTTGCGCTTTTCCTGTTCCTTGACCTTGGGGTTTTCAACAGGAAGCAGCATGAGATTGGCGTGAAGGAAGCGCTTGTCTGGACAGGTGTATGGTTTGGCCTGGCCATGCTCTTCAATTTTTTTGTCTATTACGAATTCGGCGCAGAAGCCGGCCTGAACTTTCTCGGCGGCTACCTCCTTGAGAAGTCGCTCAGCATCGACAATATATTTGTCATCTTCCTGATATTCATGAGCTTCAGGGTTGAGAAGAAATACCAGCACCGCATCCTTTTTTGGGGCATAATCGGCGCAATTGTGTCAAGAGGATTGTTGATATGGCTCGGCACTTTGCTTATTGAAAAATTCCACTGGATATTCTATGTGTTTGGTGCATTCCTTATATACTCCGCAATTCATATGGTCAGGCATAAGGATGAGGACTTCGACCCTCATGACAGCTGGGTAGTCAAAACTATACATCGGTTTGTGACAATAGTAAGGGAGCATAAGAAAGGAAACTTCATTGTCCATAAAGGAGGAAAAATTTCTGTCACCATACTTTTTGTAGCCCTTGTCATGGTCGAATTCACTGATGTTGTTTTTGCTTTTGACAGCATCCCGGCCATCTTCGGCATCACTACAGACCCGTTCATTGTCTTCACATCCAATATTTTTGCAATTCTCGGCCTGAGGTCGCTCTATTTTGTTATTGCAAAGGTGCACGATATGTTTCATTTCCTTGTTTATGGCATAGCTGCGATTCTGGCATTTATCGGCGTTAAGATGCTTTTGATAGATTATGTGCACATGACAACAGTAGTCTCGCTGGCTGTTGTATTTGGCGTGCTGTTGGTTTCCATAGGCGCATCATTTCTCTTTCCCGCCAAGGCGAAGAAGCATTAGCATCATCTTGCAAGCAAACTTCAGGGACTTTTTCAAAATGTTTATAAGAACCCTGTACTATATTGGAGCCATGCCCCACAGGAATGTTTCAATTGTGATATTTTATACAGGAGATGGCAAGCTGCTCCTGCAAGACAGGAAAGGCATTGCAAAATTTGGCGAGGATTATGATTTCTTTGGCGGCGGAATCGAGGAAGGGGAAGGCCCGAGGCAGGCAATTTTGAGGGAATTGAAGGAAGAATTGGATTATGTGCCGCATGATTTGAAATTCTTTAAAAGATTTGAATTTAAAATTGATGCCAATGATAGTCGGACAGAATATGTTTTCATGTCCAAATCGCCAAAAATGGGCAGTATAAAGGTCCTTGAAGGAAAAGCCGCAAAACTATTCACAGTTCAGGAAGCCCTGAAATTAAAATTGTTTCCGCATGATGAGGATATAATAAGGGAATTTGCCAGAGCAAAAGGATTTCTTCTGCAATGATTTTGGCCTTTAAGAAAAATACTAAATAAAACGAAAGGAACACTATAAAAAAATAAAAAAAATTATATTAAAAATTAAAATGTCAATTTGCTCGCATACCCGCCGATGACAGGCAGCTCCTTCTCCTTGCTATTCACTGCATTTAAAATGCCGATGATAACCAGTATCAATGGAACATAGTTAAGGAGCATCCATAACGGCCATAGCAGGATAAGGGCCATTGAAAAAATCGAGAGCGCGACACCCCATATGATGCTGAAAATCAACAGGACCACTGCCTGCTTTACATGATATTTTGCATAACTGTCTTTTTTCATCTTCTCATCAGCAAAATACCAGATTATCCCTATCAAAAGATAGGACAGAATTGCACACAACTGGCTGTTTGAATCTTTTGCCATTTTATCCCCCCTCATATTATTGAATTGCTATCTTGGAATCCGAAAATTGCAGGTATAAAAAGATTGGCATTATTGCTGCATCTCCGCCTAAATTCACATCAAATAAACGTCTTTGTGTTACTACTTTGCAATTTATATTTTGCAAACATTTATAATTCGCCGCCTAGTCCTCCACGATGATGAAACGGGCTATGTATGGCGCTGGAATAATTGGAAAGGATGGAAATGATATAGGCATTAGCCTGGGATGGAGCCCTTGTTCTGAACACGAATGGGGAATAGATGGCCTGAGGCACGATTTCGGAATAGGGGATTCAACTGGATATGGATATTCCTCCAGAAAAATAACAAGGTTGCCCAGCAATCTGCAATTTGGAAAAAGAGGCTCTGGAGTCTACGCAATTTATGGCCAATCCATCAATCCTGATGAAATTCTGGCACGGGCATATAATATGACGGAACAAAACCTAAGGCAGATGCTTATTGGCAGGGCACTTGAAGGAAAACTTGAAATAACTGATTCTTCCGGGCTGGCGACTGCATGGGATAGAAGCAGTTTCGGAATTCATGGAAGGGCAGAGCAGTTTGGCGATGTGCTAAATGCCTTCGAGGAGGCATTCCTGAATTATGATGTTGTCATAAGCGGGCCAGAGGGGCAATTGATCAATAGGCTTGGCCTGCTCATCTATTCCAGGATTCCTGAAGATGTCAGGAAAAAGGCAGAAGAGATGCATAAAAAAGCCCTGGAAAAAAGCAAAAAGGCTAGTTCAGATGAATAGTCATTATGCTGCCAAACTTCTGCAGGATTATGTCAATCATGCCACTGTTATTCTGTCTGATGTGATGGGGATAGGAGGAAGTGCTGCAGCGCCGAAGGCAAAGCTTGGCAAGGGCAATCACTTCCATTCCAGGAAACGGCTTGTGGTTTTCACCCCGGAACGGCTTGCACAAGACCCTTCCATAGCAGTAGGGCACGAAGTTGGACATTCCTTGCACCATCTCGTGAATCGCGAAATATTCAGGGTCAGAAACAATGACCGGTTTTATGTGGAAACAGAAAATGCAGTTGAGCTGGTCGCGAATTATTTAGCCCAGATATTCGCTGCTTACGAACAGGCGCTATCGCCCAACAGGCGCATGGACAATTTACAGAAGGTTATGGGAGACATACATCGCAGTTCGGGACTGGGACAAAGTGAAGAGGTAAGTTTTGGTATAGATGAGGAAAAGTGGAATGCCCTGACGCATGACGGGGGGTACAGCGCTGCTTTTTTCCTGCTCCACCGCTTTGGCGGCAAGATGGCCAAAACACTGCCGCGCCTTGCCCTGCAGGACATTAAGGAATTGCTCACCAGGTCCGGTTACGGCCTTCCGTTGGTGATGTCCTATGATAGGGATGAGTCAATAACCATGTACACAGGTGATGTCGACGCTAACGGCAACCCAGTATTGGAAACCAGACTGCTCATAGCATCTCCTGAGCCAATAATTGTAAGGCCTTTGCCTGCCACCTAGGCTCATTTCTGACATTGCAATTTGTTTTGTTGGCTAAGAAAAAAAAACTCCTATTTAATCATGGCCGCCTGTGCAAGCAAAGGTCCGTAAGCGATGGCCACCATCATTTTTGTATCTGCAGGTGAAAATTGAGCTGTCTCATTTTTCCCTATGTCTGCAAACAAGCCATGCTGTTCAACGTACTTGAGAATCATTCCGCCTTTTTCAGTTAACTCCACACCCAGCGGGAAATGAACCAACCGGCGCGGCCCGGCATCGTGCGTAAACATCGGCCCGTTGTATGCAGTGAAAAGGTACCATAAGATGTTCGACTTCTCGTGCGATTCGGTTATACCGAGGGTTTTTGTTATGAATCCGATTTCTTCCCTGTTCATTATCATCAGGCGCAATTGTTCGGCCTTGTTCTCATTGAGCTTGCATTCATCTGCCAAGTCATCCAGCAATGCAGGGCTGAGCTCCTTTCCCTGCTTGAGCTCCATCCATGCAAAAAATGGCTTCAGCTTTATTGCCTGCTGGTAATCTTCATCCATCATGAAAGCTTCCCTGTAATCAAAAGTCAGGTATGGTGTTTTCCAGCTTGCCCATTTTCCAGTATCCCGCCTGATTTCACCATTTCCCTCAAGTTTCAGGGCATCATGCTGAAAATCATCTAATCCCAGCATTGACAATGCCTCTGAAGTCCTGGCACCCGGAATCCATTCGAATCCTGCAAAAGTATCCTCTTCCTTGTCGCCAATAATTTCCTTGGCCAGCTTATAGGCCCTGTTGATTGTCTGCATTTTTTTCAGCGCCCTGGTTCGCATTTCCTGCTTGACTGTCTCATATTCAATTTCTTTTGCGCGATAAGTTTCATGCTGCTGCCTGTAATCCTCACGCTTTTTTGGGTCCAATCTTTCCAGCTCCTGGACTGTCAATACAGTTGGCCTTGCCACTTTGCCCAGGTTTTCCAGCCATTTGTCCAAGTTTTGGCCGTCGAGGACAAAATCTTCCAACCCGAAAATCCGGTGCATTTGCTCCTTATTTTGGGGGTACTGCAGATCAGGAAACCATGCCTTGCTCAGCCTTATCCAGGCTGCCCTTGCCTGGCCGTAAGTTGGCCGCGGCTCATTGGGAAGGCTTAGGAATTTGAACGGATTTTCCCTTAATTCAGCTTCCTGCCCATCAGGGATGGCAGATGATACAGTGACAGACTTATACTCTTCCATTCGCTTTTCCTGCTCCCTGATAGTGTCATAATATTCCTGGGTGTGCTCGAAAGCGCTGCCTTTTTTCTTGAGTTCCTCTGCCTGTTCATGCAATTCCCTAAGGAGATTATCCAAAGAAGTTCGGGCCAAATCAACAGTCATTCCGCCTGGATTAAAGGGCAATCTTTCTTTTTCCCCTCTTCTTCCTTCCCGGGCTTTACATCGTAGTTTTTCGAAGAGCTGTGCGGTTCCGGTTCAAAAGCAACATTGTCCTTAATTGTGTCATATAAATCATCATTATCATAAATCGACTTTTCAGGGTCTTGAAGCTGTAGAATGAGGTTGTGTGTAGCCAAGTCACTGTAGGGAGTCCACACTTCTGGTCTTGGAATTTCTGCCTTTCCGGGCATAACAGCCTAGACATCTGGTGAATTTAAGAATCTTAGGGTTTTTAACTACTATTGAATTAATAAATTTTGAAATATCCCTTCAAAGGTTGTTGTTCGTTTGGTGCGGTTGTTTTCAGGCGGCTGTCATAAGTTCAAAAAAGTAATGTTAAGGTTTTAGCCCCATTCAGTAAAATTTATGTAACACTGCAGCGCCTTTCCTTAGAAAAAATTAGAACTGGTTTTGCGGGCCGACAAGATTGCTTGCCATAACCATTTTGCCGTGCGGGCCGTCAAAAGGATCAAGAATTGGGTTGACATAATTTAGTATCATTTGGAATGGTGTGAGATCAAATCCGGAGTTCCTATATTTATCCATAAAGCCCTGAATTCTGGCAATGGCCCGGGATTGTCGCTTCAAATAGGGTTCCAAATCCTCTCTGGATGTGTTCCTGAGCATGCTTCCGAACATCGCAAGGACACCTTCAAGTCCATCATCATCTTGCGTGCCTTTTATTTTGACGCCTGCCCCCTCTCTTTCCTCTCTTATTTTGGAAATATCTTCCGGATGTTTGAATCCATTTTCCACTATTTTCCCGTAAAAACCCTCTTCTGCTGAGCCAAGTTCGCTTATTAATCCCGCACCAATTTCATAGAGCTTTCTCTGCATCTTGAGCTTGGAATCAAGGGATTGTTTGAGGAAGGTTTTTGCTCTTTGTTGCAATTGTTCGAGTGTGGCTTTCCTTTCCTCAATGGTGTCTGCAAAGATGGCCGTGCTTGAAACTTGCATGAAACCCCGATACTCTTGCTGTATTGACTGGTAATCTGCCTTTCTGCCATCATATTCAAGTTCAGGTTCACCGATTAATTCTTCAACTGATCTGAACTGATCAAATACCAGGGACACCACATGCTTCAATGCTTCTTCGTAAGAAATCGGCTTGGGCTTACTGACTTGCTTTGCCATGGGACAGGAATTGATTTTTTGTTTATAAATGTTACTACTTTCGAATTTTAAATTTTAGGATGGCATTACTATAGATAAGATAAATTTATATAACATTGCAGCATCCCAAGCAATAAGGGGGTTTGTCCAAGTGACTTTCAAGCAGACAAGCAGCGTCGCAAAACTCAATCTGATTGCCAACAAGATAAGGCAGGATATCATTAAGGAGCTGGCTGAAGCCGGTTCAGGCCATTCTGCAGGGCCGTTGGGCATGTCTGATATTTTCACAGCATTGTATTTCCATGTCATGAATCACGACCCAAAGAATCCTGAATTCGCGGGCCGTGACAGGTTTATTCTTTCCAATGGGCATATCTGCCCGGTCTGGTATGCAACCCTTGCCAATGCAGGCTATTTTCCAGTCGAAGAGCTGATGACGCTCAGGAAAATTGATTCAAGGCTGCAGGGACACCCGCATTACAAGTGCGCGCCTGGTGTTGAAAACACAGCCGGGCCTTTAGGGCAGGGCATTTCCATGGCATGCGGCATTGCGCTTGGCGGCAAAATGGACAATAAGCCATTTAGAGTCTATTGCGGCCTGGGCGACGGTGAAATAAATGAGGGCCAACCATGGGAGGCATTCATGTTTGCGGCAAAATTCAAGCTTGACAATCTTATTGCGATTATTGACAGGAACAGGATCCAGATTGATGGGAACACAGAGGATATTATGCCCCTGGACCCATTGGCGGACAAGATGAAGGCATTCAACTGGAATGTGATTGAAATTGACGGCAATGACATGAAGGCTGTCTTGGCCGCATTCGAAGTTGCCAAAAAAAACAAGGGAAAGCCTACCTGCATAATTGCCAACACTGTGCCGGGCAAGGATGTTTCATTCATGGAGCATAAATACGAATGGCACGGCAAGCCGCCGTCGAAAGATGAGGCAGTCAAGGCATTGTCAGAATTAACAGCCATTGAAGCTGGATTAAGGAAAATGAACTGCGAAAAATGCGGAAAGGCAGCAGAAAGCTGCCAATGCTAGGTTATCACGATGAAAGGAATAAACCCAAGAATGCATCTTGTACCAGACCTCCATAATGTGCAGAAGGTCCCGAGCAGGGATGGCTATGGCCTGGGCCTGGCCGAGCTCGGCAAGACAAATGAGAATGTCATTGCATTGTGCTGCGACCTTACAGATTCAACAAGGACATCCTGGTTCAGCGACAAATTCCCGGACAGGTATTTCCAGGTAGGGGTTGCTGAGCAGAACATGATGGGCATAGGCGCGGGATTGGCCACCCTGGGAAAAATTCCTTTTGTCAGCTCGTATGCAGTTTTCAGCCCCGGGAGAAACTGGGACCAGGTCAGGGTAAGCGTCTGCTATTCCAATCTCAATGTGAAAATCCAGGGCGCACATGCAGGAATTTCTGTGGGCCCTGACGGCGCAACTCACCAGGCTTTGGAAGATGTTGCATCATTGCGATGCCTCCCCAATATGGTTGTTCTTGTCCCTGCAGATGCTGTGCAGGGTGAAAAGGCCACAATTGCGGCAGGGAATAGGATAGGTCCTGTTTATGTCAGGTTTGGCAGGGAAAAAGTTCCTGTGCTGACTACCAAGGAAACACCATTCGAAATAGGAAAGGCGGACATTTACAAAGAGGGTGAGGATGTTGCGATTGTTGCAATGGGCATAATGGTGCATGAAGCCTTGATGGCAGCAGAAGAGCTGGAAAAGGAAGGGATTGATGCAATGGTAATCAATTGCCACACGGTCAAGCCGATTGATGTAAAGACTCTCGCTGATGCAGCTAGGAAAACAGGCGCAATTGTTACAGCTGAAGAGCACCAGGTTTATGGCGGCCTTGGAGGGGCAGTTGCCGAAGCCTTGTCAACAACGCATCCGGTGCCCATGAGGTATGTTGCTGTGATGGACAGGTTTGGCGAGTCCGGAAAGCCAGACGACCTTTTCAAGAAATTTGGCCTGACGCGGCACGATATCATCAAAGCAGCGAAGGAAGCGATTGCTGCCAAGAAAAAGAGATGAGTGCATTTTGCAGGATTGCTGGTCGATGCCAGGCAGAGCATGTTTCTATAACTCACTTGCAAGTTAAAATAATAATTTTTATATACAGGGCATGAGTGAACCAGATTTGTGGGAACAGGCAATAAATTTGGGACTTTTTCAGGCGTATTTCTGCCGTCCGTCTTGGCAATACTTGGCGCAGTCATGTTCTATATCGCGCCGCAGGTTGTCGGCGGTGTTGGACTTGTCAAGGCTCTAATTATCATTCTAATCGCGCATTCGGTTACAATCTCAACTGCCTTTTCAATCTCAGCCATTGCAACAAATATTAATGTCAAAGGTGGCGGCCTTTATTATCTAATATCGAGAAGCCTTGGTTCAGAATTCGGAGGCAGCCTCGGTGTAATGCTCTATCTTGCACAGACAATCGCATCCAGCTTCTATGCAATAGCATTTGCAAGGGCAGTTAGCAGCATCTTCATATCTATGGGTTTTTTTGTTGAGGAATTTTATATTGCGCTTGTCAGCCTGGTGGTTTTCGGCGCAATTGTCTATGTCGGTGCCAAGTTTGTCGTGAAGATCCAATATTTTATCCTGTTTGCAATTTTGATAAGCCTTGCATCTGTGTTTTTGGGATCCAATACTGGCTCGGTGGCAAATAGCCTTTTTGTGGTGTCCGGCCTCCCATTCTGGGTGGCATTTGCAATGTTTTTCCCTGCTGTTACAGGTGTGGACGCAGGGGTCGGTATGAGTGGTGAGTTGAAAGACCCCAGGAAAAGCCTGGTCATCGGCACTTTTACAGCAATTTTCATGACAATGTTGATTTATGCGGGGTTGGCCATCAAATATGCCGCCGCGGCTTCGCCAACAGAGCTTTTGTCCAATCCCTTTGTTGTGGAGAAGATTGCCCTCTTTGGCCCGCTTGTGCTGGTAGGCATACTGCTTGCAACGTCCTCATCTGCGCTGAGCAGCCTAATGACTGCTCCAAGGTCAATGACTGCAATGGTGGAAGACAGGGTTATTCCGAGATGGCTCGGCTGGCTCGGCAAGACCATTGGGAAAAGCAATGAGCCAAGGGTAGCCATCATTCTGTGCATTGCAATTGGCATCGGTGTGATCATGATAGGAAGCCTGGAGTTCGTATCCCAGGTTGTTTCAATGTTTTTTCTAAGTGTTTATGGCTGGATCAATGGCACGGCATTTCTCGAGAAAATATCGCAGAACCCGAGCTATCGCCCCACTTTTTCCACTCCGGCAATCATCTCCTTTTATGGAATGGCGGCATCCTACGCAATTATGTACCTCTTCAACCCCCTTGTTATGGCGGTGGCCATCTTATTTCAGCTTCTCATATTTTACGGCTTGTACAAAACAAAAAAATCAATGAAAATCGAGGGAGTGTGGGATGGAGTGAGCTTTCAGCTCTTGAGGGTATTGTTGAGATATATGGAAAGGACCGAGAAAAGCAAGAAGAACTGGAGGCCGACAATCCTGGCTTTTTATGGCGAAGAGGCATATGAAGGCACAATTTCCCATGTTGTGCATTGGATTGGCAGCAGGCGCAGTTTTACCAAAATGTATTATTTGCTTAAAGGCGACCTGGACAACCATGTTAAAGAGCGAAAACGGATAGAGGAATCACTCTCGCAGTACATCAAGGCCAACAAGCTGGAAATTTTCCCAAGGGTCATACTCAGCTCAGATTTTGTCGAGACTATGATGGGGCTTATGCAGGCCGAGACAGTTGGCAACCTGCCATTAAACACTGTCCTGACAACCTATGATAAGCGCGTTCATTTGGGAAAATTGATACACAGTATGCATGCCCTCAACAAAAACATTGTAATCCTGCGCAACCGGGTCGGGTTCACAAGCTTCAAAACTGTGGATGTATGGTGGAGTTCTGAAAAAAATGGCAATTTCCTGATCTTGCTGGCTTATTTTATCGTAAACTCAAATCCGTGGCTGGAAAACGATGCGGTTATCCGGATATTCAAGGTTGTGGAGAAAAAGGAGGATGTTGACAAGGAAAGGGAGCAGCTTGAAAAAATGCTCGAGGAATCCCGCATTGAGAACGTTGAGATTACAATCCTTCACGGGTCAGAATCGCATGTTAAGCACCTTATAGGGCAGAACTCCCAGCATTCCGACCTGGTTATGCTGGGCATGCCCAATGAAATTCTTAAGAATCCAAGCAAAGGGTCAGACCAGATTATTGAGGCATACACTGATAAATGCAATGTGAGCCTTATTGTGAGTGCGCATGATGAGATTGATTTCAGGGTAAACTAGCCAGCATCCACATAAATTATATAAACTATAGTTAATCTGGAATTGACAGAGGTGGTAAAATGACACATTATATCTGTACAGGTGGTTGCGAGGGAGTTTCAGACAAGCCAGGCACATGCCAGGCTAAAGGCTGTTCCAAGTACCACGAGCCATTGACGCCATGCGATTGCGAAGATGGATTGCACGCCGAATAATTGGGTTTTTTCTATGTTCTTTATTATATTTTCATATACGCCACCGAAAGATTTATATAGAAGTCCATACTAGTATACAAATAAGTATATTACATAAAAAAATAAAACTTAACTCGTTGAGGGAAAAAGAGGTAGATCTGGCTTGACAGGTAAGGAAAGGGATTAGCGAACTTGGATCCCTACAGCAAATTGCCCCCCTATAAAAGATCAAATCAAAGATCAACAAAAAGTCGGCAATTGGCCAATGGACGTAAATAACCTCGGCAGGCTTCAGGCAAACACACCGTACTTCCCAAGAGCTCTGTATGAGAACCAAGGATTTGAGAAAACAAATCCCCCATACACATTTTTTTTAATTTTTTATTTTGAATCTTTGCTGAACACAAAGAGCAGGAGAAAGCCCCAATGATAATAGGCCTTGAAAAAATGGACAGCACGCTCCTTATGCTGGCCAGCGACCTGGACAGCCTGAGCGAGAAGTATGTTGAAAAAATCCCAAAGGATGAAAGAAGCGATTTTAGGCAGGGGATAGACTCAATACGCAGGGAAATGTTCAAGATGATTGAAGCCAGCAAGAAGGCACAGGAGATTGTTTCCAAGGTTTATTGAGAATAATGATTCAAAGGATGGCTTAATAGTATTTTCTTAACTACGGACCAATGAGCAATATCCGTTAATGATAAAAATGCCTCGATGTTCCTGCCGTGCATGGCAAATAAAGCTGATCATGCCCAGGATTATGTCATTGTCAGGTTGCCCTTGGTTGACACACCCGAATTCATACAGAAAGTTGAAAATGATTTCAGCAAATTTGCCCCAATTGGGTTTCCGGATGAGATGCAGACGCAATATGGATATGATAAAAAGTGGTCCAGCCTGGCCAGGAAAGAAGCAATCATGCTCCTTGTCCCCAAAGAACATGATACAGAAGAACTTGCTGCACTTGTTCAAAAGGAATATGCGGGCAGGATAGAAAGGCCCAAACTGCTCTCCTTCTCTGCTCCAGAAATCAATTCAGTTACTTGGGCTAACAACTTAGAGGATAACTTAAAGGAAGGCCCGCGAAGGCGGACATATTTGTTATATGATGAAGAAGGGGATTATACAGGTGTTCGCTTTGCAGAGCAATTCGGCTCCATCGGGGCATTAAAGGTTTTGGTGCTGGATAAAGGAAATAAAATAGGGATTGGCTATTTGTTGAAGGATGATGCTGTTGAACTGGCTGACATTGTTGAAAGCGCACGCATTGATAACATTATGGAAGGCATGCTGGTCAGGCAAAACGGCAAGGCTGCCTTTACCCCGATACTTGCGCCAAAACGCAAAAGGCCGGGCCGGAATTCCAATGAAGGGGTCCCTGACGGATCCTATCCACTGTCTGATGAGGTGTTCCTCGCCTACTGGGGAAAAACAGATGGCAGAAGGGTGGAAAAAGTCACATTCACGACAGAATACAAGGGAATCCCTGTAACATTCGAATATTACACGAGCAGGCCCTTGGTCCTTGTACACGCAGATTTTCCGGATGTGACCTCCTCAGCAAAAGTGCCGTTCCATAATTTTGGCCTGGTGCCATCAATAATATACAAAGACCGAAAATTGGCAAGGTAGGAAGCGCTTCCTATCTTCTTCGGCTTAGTAGAAAAGTTTACGTTTTGCCATCAATTCTGCGAGCATCTGGAAATAAGGCAGACAGCAGTTTTCGGAGTTCCAGGGAGAAAACTGCCCTCGTGAATAAGATGCCCATGCGAGCCGATGGCAAAACCTGAGCCTTCAGGCGAAGTTTTCTACTGAGCTCCTTCTTCAAAACCTTTAAATAATACACAGCCAACCAAAAAAGCATGGACAGGGAAAACAAGCTGCCAATGCTGCCGGGCAAGGCCGTGAAAAATGGAAAGGGCACAGCCAAAGAGGCAAAGTCAACAGGCATAACTGTCAAAAAATCCGACGACATGCCTGAATGGTACACCCAGGTTTGCCTCAAGGCAGAGCTTGCTGATTATTCGCCGATTAAAGGATGCATGATAATAAGGCCATACGGCTATTCCATTTGGCAGAAGATACAGGAATTCTTTGACAGCCGAATCCAGAAAATGGGGGTCAGGAATGCTTACTTCCCATTGTTCATCCCTGAATCATTTTTCAAGAAGGAGGCTGAACACGCTGAAGGCTTTGCCCCGGAGGTTGCATGGGTTGAGCGGAAGAGCGAGTCAGAAGACAGGTATGCCCTCAGGCCCACAAGTGAGACAATCATCTACGACGCCTATTCGCGCTGGATAAGGTCATGGAGGGACTTGCCCCTCAGGCTGAACCAGTGGTGCAACATCATTCGCTGGGAAGTCAAGGATGTCAAATTATTCATACGTTCCAGGGAATTTCTCTGGCAGGAAGGCCATTGCGTTTATGAAACAAGGGAAGAATGCGACAAGGAAACCTTCCAAATTCTTGATGAATATGAAAAAGTGTCGCATGAGCTCTTGGCTGTGCCTGTCATTAAAGGCAAAAAAACCGAGCATGAGAAATTTGCAGGCGCAATGTTCACGACAACAATTGAAAGCCTGATGCCGGACGGAAAGGCATTGCAAATGGGAACCAGCCATACCCTTAGCCAGGGGTTTGCAAAGGGATTTGACATTAAATTCCTTGGCAAGGATGAAAAATACCATGCGCCGTGGCAAAATTCATGGGGCATTTCAACCAGGATGGTGGGCGCAATAGTGCTGATGCACGGCGATGACAAGGGATTGGTCCTGCCTCCAATGGTTGCGCCTATCCATGTTGTGATTGTCCCGATATTCTTTGATAAAAGCAAGGAAAATGTGATGAAGGAGGCAAGGGCAGTCTTTGAGAAATTGTCGAAGAACTTCAGCGTCAAGCTGGATGACAGGGATGAGTATTCAGCTGGCTGGAAATTCAATGAATGGGAATTAAAGGGTGTCCCTATCAGGCTCGAGATGGGACCAAGGGATATCGAGGCAAAGCAGGCAGTTTTGGTCAGGCGCGACACTGGTGCCAAGGAGACAGTTGCACTAAGCATGCTTGAAAGCAAAATCAGCTCAATTCTGGCAGACATGCAAAAAGCCTTATTCGAAAAGGCGGCTAAAATGATTTCAGACAGGACTGTGCCTGCCAAAAGCATGGATGAGCTCACAAAGGCTATTGAAAGCAGGAATTGGGCAATTGCGCCGTTCTGCGGCGAGGCTGAGTGTGAAACAGCGCTGAAAGAGGAAACAGGCGGCATAACCGCGAGATGCATTCCCTTTGGAAATGAAAAATCAACAGGGGCATGCGTGCATTGCGGCAAGCAAGGCAAGTTTAATGTATACTTCGCAAAGGCGTATTAAAAAAGATATTAAGCAAATTTATCAAGCATATTAATTCAAGGGCACTTAAACTCTTGGGATATTGGCTATTCCTTGGAGCTGTTTTTATGGCAACAACACCGGAATTGGAGTCAACTGTGGAGAGGGAATTGGAGGAAATGCGGGCAATCAGGGCTATTTCTATGTCTGAAGTTGAACAGGCAATTGAAGAGCTGAATGATGATGTGGCAGGCGCGGCGGAAGCCGAGGAAACAGAAGACTCGAACATATCAACTTCATACAGCAGGTTCCTGCACGGCGCTGACCCAAACCCAATCTACCTTGAGGGCAGCAAAGTTGATTACAATGAGATTTTCGGCTTTCTCGGCCAGACCAAGACACGCAACTTGTATGATTCAATAAACCTGGCAAGCGCAACATCAGCCTCTCTTTTCAATGACCAGGATGGCAGCAGGCTCACGGCAGATGATGTCAGGATTGTTGTGCAGGTTGAGAAATACACGAAACGGCAGCCTGGCCTGCTCGGCGTCACAGGCTTGGTCCCAAATGACCCGCGGATTTCGAGCGAAAAGTGGGAAAAATTGAAAATGGAATACCAGCTTGACAAAGTGATGGAAGCCCTGGATTTCAAGGTCAATTGAATTTCTGGCAACAATTCCGCACGGCTTTGCCCGAAAAGTGAGTTTGGGCATCAATTTTGCGAAGCCCATTCCAGGAGGGGTTAAGCATTTTTCGGGGTTGCAGAGGAGAAAAATGCAATGCATGGGAAGCTGCAATGCTGAGCGGATGCCCAAACCGAGCCGGAAGG
>Ga0209542_10012569_pt1 | contig 14768 bp, 25 predicted proteins | sample RifCSPhighO2_01_FD_184028 | JGI IMG/M metagenome (GOLD analysis project Ga0209542, IMG submission 184028) | Soil microbial communities from Rifle, Colorado - Rifle CSP2_plank highO2_0.1 (SPAdes) (version 2) | ecosystem: Environmental > Terrestrial > Deep subsurface > Rock core/Sediment ...
TTAATGACGCACCTCAAACGCCGACGGGAAAGAGATACTGCATAAATGGATGTGCGTTGGAGTTTAAGGAAAAGAAATAAATTTATTTATGTAAAGTAAGCTACTAATCTCAACATCGTTTTATTCCAATGTGTTATTCATATTTTATTTCAATTTATATTTTGCTGCTCACCTCAGTTCGCATAATTAATTAGGAGTTAATAATACGACGACTTTGGAGGAGTGCAATTTCATATTAAGTTAAATTAGCAACTTGACTAACAACTTAAAAAGTTTTATATACTCCGCATTTTCTAGATTTATATGACAAATCAACCAATTGAATTAGAAATAAATTCTATAAAATCTTCTTATAGACCGCCACTTAGTTGGCATGCGAAAAGAATATTGAATGATGTAAGCTGTGAGATAGGAGAATATATTAAAGATATTGGAACTTGGATTCAAAAGTGCATAGATAAAGAGGATGTTTTTTATTTTTTAGCTTATGAAGAAGAACTTAAAGGATTAGAGGAAAGGCAAAGAGCTATTAGAAATGGTGAATTTGACTATGATAAGCTCTGGCCTACTTATATTGATTTTTTGGACGGATATATAGAATCCGTGGTGAATTATGGTAGAGAAGCAAAAGTTCCCGATGAAAATATATTTAGAGATATATCTGTATTAATTGCAGAAAATCATTATGAATTGTTAGAGGAGCATTTGCATCCAAGAAGACCAAATGTTCGTCAAGAAAAAGATTCTTAATTTTCAAAGAGAAGAAATGAGAATAAAATTCACTCGCTCCAAAAGTCGCTCGATAATTAATTCTCAGAAATTCTGCTTTGGCTCGCGACCCCACTTGGTATCATAATAAACAATTCACCTTCGTGAAATCGCTCGGCTTGGATTTCTTCGTAAAACGGTTTAAGACGAAAATCCTGACGCTAATTTAAAGGAGGTTGATTGTAAAGGAACCTTGGTGTCTTACAGATTTGAGTTATTTATCAATGAGCTTGCGAGTGCAAATGTTAAATTAGCAACGTGACTTAACAGAAAGATAAAGTTTAAAATACATTATTTATTCTTTTTGTAATGGTTGAAGTACCTGAATTTTGGAAAGAAGAAAATAATGCTTTAATACGTGAGTATGAATTCGGCGATTTTCTTGAAGCAATGGAATTTGTGAATAAAGTTGGTTATTATGCCGAGAAAATGAAGCATCATCCTGAATTTGAAATTCGATATAATAAAGTTAAACTCATTTTACAGACGCATGATAAAGGAAATAAAATAACTGAAAAAGATATTTTGGTTGCAAAGAAAATAAATAGTTTTGACGAGGTTGATTTGGACGAGGGAAAGAAGGAGAAGGATGAAGAGGAATAAATTATTCTTTATTGAGATTCCATTTACTTTTTATTAATTCTGAGACATTATATGTGCTTGTTTTTGCGGACCAATGTATTTTGAATTTTAGATTAAAAAATTCACAGAAAAATAACAATGCTGGATAAACTTCATTTGGAGGAATATTTAAAAATCGTCTTCTCATTGTTAGTAAATGGATAGATTTTAATCCTCGTTTAAAATTTAGTGATATACCCCAACCACCTATAGATAATTGAGTATATAATTGGAGGCATGAAAAATCACTACAACTTTTCTTTATAGTTGTTTTTTTGGAAGTGAGGGGATAATTGATAATAATTGTATAGTATTTTGAACCTCTGACAAATTCATATCTCTTTCTAAAAATAAATGAGGGGGTAACAAAAAATAGGTATAACAATCCCACAAAAGATAAAGTAATCATCACAATGGTAACTGAACTGATTATCCCTATATATAAAATTAAAAGACCGACAAATATATTGATGAGCGCCAAATTCGAGTATCGAGGAGTAATGACAATCTTATTTTTATCTGAAGATATTTCAGTACGTCTTGGACTTTGAAATTCTAAAAACTTCATGAACATCATTAAATATTAGAATATTTAAACCTATTCTAAACTTTAAAACTTCTCTTCAATAATTCTTGAAATTGGTTTGCCTGTTTTTTCTTTAAGTTTCTTTAATTTATTTATAGTTTCAACTGACAAAGTTATATCTATTCTTTTTCTTTGGAATGGAAGCTCGCGAGTTTTGTCGTATATTTCCAAGTCTTCAAAATCTTTCTTGTGTTTCTTCATTATTCTTTCAATTTCAATTTTTTTCATTTTATTTTATTGCGGATTTTAACCTCCATTCAATATTTTTAATGTTGTGTTCGTTTTTCTTCGCAATTGAAACCATATGATGCTTTAGTAAATCGTTGTCAATCATTTTATCAAATTCATATGAAAATGCAAAACAAACAAAAATGGCTGTTCTTTTGTTTCCGTCGGTAAATGGGTGGTCAACTAATATTGCTCTAATAAGATAAGCCAACTTTTTGTATTCTCCAAGTTTTTTGTCATTTTGTTTATCTAGTGCAAAGTCCAGACTAGAGTCGCTTCTCAAATTTCCTCCAAATCCTTTGTTGATTCTCATTAAATCTTCCTTACTAATATTCATACACATAAATAGTAGTTACTTGTATATAAATGTTTGGGTAGGAAAACCTTAAAACCTCGCTCTTTCTGCTTTTTCTATGGAATTGAATTATGATTTAGAAGTTGAAAAGATAATTAAAGAAATAAAACGAAACAAAGCGCGAGTTGTGTTGCTGCAGTTTCCTGATGGTTTGAAACCTTTCGCGAAAGAAGTTGTTGATGAAATTCAGTCAAAATGTAAGGGTGTGAGAATTTTAATTTGGTTTGGAACTTGTTTCGGAGCTTGTGATTTGCCATTGAATTTGAAAGACAAGGTTGATTTAGTTGTTCAGTTCGGACATAATAGGTTTGTAAAAAACTTGAAGGGGTGGGGATGAAAATGAAATACGCTATTTTCTATTTAATTAAGGGTAAAGCAGAAATCTATCATAAAAATATTATTAAGAATATAGCAAAGATTTCTGGTGAGAAATACCTAATTGATAATCCCCTTCCTTCTCACATTACATTAAAGTATACATTTGATGCTGATAAAAAGCAGATAAAAGAATTAGAAAAAATTATTGGATTATTTGTTAAACGACAAAAGAAATCAAAAATAAATATTGATGGATTTAATAATTTCAATAAATTTGTTGTATATATGGATGTAAAATTCTCAATGGAAGCAAAATATGTAAGAAATAATTTAATTAAACAAATTAAACATCTTTCATTCATAGATATTCAAGATTTTGATAATAATTGGAAGTCTCATTCAACTATTGGTTATGGGAATTCAAAAAAGACATTTAATCTAATATGGAAATATGTTCAATCTATTGATAAACCTAATTATGATTTAAACTTTGATAATATCACTATAATGAAAAAACCAAAGAAATATTGGAAACTTCACAGGGGATTTAAATTAAAATGAAATTCTTATTCATAGACGCAAAGTACAAAGGCGAAGTGAAATTAACTAGCGATGCTTTGAAAGAATTAAAAAAGCATAAGACAATTGCTCTTTACACGACTACACAATTTAATCATGGTTTGCCTAAAATTCTTGAACAGCTTAAGAAGAATGGAAATAAGGTTGTGACTTCTCAACCGTCGCGAACGTCGTCGGAATTTCAAATTCTTGGTTGTGATATTTATCATGAAAATTTAAGATTGAAATAAAAATGTGATTGTTATTTGTATATTGGCGACGGAAAATTTCATCCATTGGCTTTGGTTTATTCTTTGAAAAATGCAGGCAAAGACTTGCCTGTTATAATATACAATCCTTTAAATAAAGAAACACAAATTATGAGAATTAATGATAATATGGTTCAGAGAGTATTTAATAAAAAACAGGCAAACATAAAGCGATTTCATTTTGCGAACAACATTGGAATTCTTGTTACGACAAAAACAGGGCAGGAGCATTTTCATTATGTTAAGCAACTTGAGGAAAAATTTCCTAAGAAAAAGTTTTATGTTTTTTTAGTTGATACAATTAATTTTAATGAAATGGAAAATTTTCCATTTATTCAATGCTGGGTTAATACGGCTTGTCCGAGAATTGGAATGGAAGATGCTTTCGAGAGTGAGAAGAGTATTGTTAATGTTGAGGAAATTCTAGATTAATAATACATTAAATTTATAAATAATAGTCATTAAAATTAGGGATGGGAAAATCTATTATTGGTATAATTATTGTAATAGTCGTTGTGGCGATTGCTGGATTTTATTTATATAATGGTGGAGGTTCTAATAACACTTCGACTAATGATATTAGCACTGGTAATTCTATAAAAGACAATCAGATTACTGTTTTGAGTTCGGATAATTCTGGAGATGAATTAAGTGAAACGAAAACATTCGTCTTGACTGGAGAAAACTTTAAATTTAAAATGAATGGAAAAACTAATCCTGAAATTAGAGTCAAAGAAGGAGATAAAGTGAGAATTGAATTTTCTAGTGCGCAAGGTTTCCATGATTGGGTTGTCGATGAGTTTGACGCCGCGACAGCACAAGTCAGAGACACTGACGGAATGAGTTTTGTTGAATTTATTGCAGATAAAAAGGGTTCATTTGAATATTACTGCAGCGTCGGGCAACACAGACAAATGGGAATGAAAGGAATGTTAATTGTTGAATAAAATGAATAATAAATTAATTCTCGCGGGGTTAATATTTGTGTTTGTTATAACATTTACTTCATTTGTGAGATTAAATCAGGGGAAAAATATTTATGAAAATGTGGAGCTTACTGTGAAAAGTCCGAATGATGTTTCAGAGATAGTCCAGAATAATGTTGGAAGTAATTTAAATGATAATTCTGATAAATTAATCAGCGAATTAGGAAATTCAAATATAGTGACTAACTCACAATTGTCAGGCCATAATTCTAAAACAGATTGCTGGGTTTCATACAATGGAAAAGTTTATGATATAACTTCATTTTTACCAAATCATCCTCGAAGTTCAAAAACCATAGAACCATACTGCGGAACTGCGGATGAATTTAAGAAAGCTTTTGAAAAGCAGCATGGAACTTCAAAAGTTAAAAATTTGATGAAAGTAGGTGTTTTAATAGGTGACTTTGATATTATATAAAATGGAAAAAGATTTTTCAAAGACATTATTGAGAATTGGGTTGAGTTTAGTTTTTTTGTATTTTGGATATCAGCAAGTAACTAGCCCGGATAATTGGGTTGGATTTGTTCCAAATTTCTTATCTAACTTAAATAACATTACACCAAATAATATTGTTCTGATGAACGGAGTTATAGAATTAATTCTTGGGACATTTTTATTAATCGGACTATATACTAAATTTTCTTCCTTAATTTTAGGTTTACATTTAATTGGAATTACTTTTTCTATGGGTTTTAATCAGATAGCTGTGCGGGACTTTGGGCTTACCGTAGCTACTTTTGTTGTTTTTCTAAATGGGGTGGATAGTTGGTGTTTGGATAAAAAATTTAGGAAAAAAGATAGTTAATGTTTAAGAATCTTTGGGTTGAGAAATTGTAAATCCGAGACAGCCCTTTTTAATAAGAACTTGCAAAGTTCCAAATTTTTTCCTCAAAAGCAAATTATTTAAACTCCTACAATTTTTTCTATTTATGGAAAAAGAAATTGTTGTAACTGAACCGCGCCAGAAATATGATTTTACGCCAGAGGAAAATGGTTTGTACGATGTAATTATAATTGGAACTGGCGTCGTCGGCTGGAGTTCAGCAATGTATTGCCAGAGATTGGGAATGAAAACTCTTGTTGTTGGCGAGGTTAAAGGAGGCACGATTATGATGACGCATGTTGTTGAAAATTATCCAGGTTTTGTTTCTTTGAGCGGGCCAGAACTTGCCAAGCGAATTGAAAATCACGCGAAAGATTATGATATTGATATTCTTAATTCAAAAGTTGAAGATATTAAATCTGATAAAAAAAGCAAGGATAAAAGATTTACAATTAAAACAAAGAATAAACAATTTTTTTCGAAGACAGTTATTTTTGCAACTGGAACAAAAATTAAACGTTTGGGAGTTAAAGGCGAGATGGAGTTTGAGCATAAAGGTGTTAGTTATTGTGCGTTGTGCGACGGAATATTTACAAAAGGAAAAGTTGTCGGTGTTGTCGGCGGAAGCGATAGTGCTGTTGAAGAAGCTTTGCTGCTTACAAAATATGCTAAAAAAGTTTACATAATTTATCGCGGAGAAAAAGTTCATCCTGAATCACCAAACATGAAACGATTGGAACAATCAGTTAAAGAGGGAAAAATCGAAGTGATTAATAACACGAATGTTAAAGAAATTAAAGGAGATAAACTTGTAAGCGGTGTTACACTTGACAAACCATACAAAGGAAAAAAAGAATTTCCGTTGGACTTTTTGTTTATTTATGTTGGCAGGGATCCGTTGAGTGAGCTTGCAAAAAAAGTCGGAGCGAAGATTAACAAGAACGATGAAATTATTATTGACAGGAATTCAAAAACAAATGTTATTGGATTTTTTGCAGCAGGTGATGTTACTGATTCGCATTTCAAGCAGGCGATTACTGGTGTTGGCGAAGGTGTGAGGGCTTCGTTTAGTGCTTATGAATGTCTTAATAGTTGTTAGATAATAGCACGCTGGCGCGCGAAGGATATGGCTACGAATCTACTCGCCTTCGACAGATTTCTTCGCTAGACGTAGGATAGCATAAAAAAACTTTCAATATGTTTATTCAACTGGAGAGAAATTGTTTCTGAAAGGAGACATAATATTTGCTATTGATAATCAGACTACAATAAAACTTATAAATCAATAAATATAATATTAAGTATGGATGTAGATTATGAAACTGATGATGAAAGGGTGGATAAAAATCTAAGTTATTTCTTAAGTGAACCAACTGAAGAAGATTTAAGACCTACAGAAAGAGAAAGACTTGCATTGTTAGGATTGTATCACTGGAGAAAAGCTTCAGAAGAAGAAAGCATTCCAATAGGACGCCATGATTGTACAGGAAATTAATTCTAAAATTATATAAACTTCGTCGTCTTTTGAATATAGAAGTAAAATGTCAATATCTCGCAGAGATTTTGTTAAAGCTGGGCTTACAGGAGTTTTATACGGATTTGTTCCAAAAAAAATTCATTCTCGAAAATCTGTTTCTAATTCATTAAGTGCAACACGACTTGATGAACCAATTGTTTTAAGAAAATCTGAAGAACTATCTCCTATTTCCACAAGTGATCATCTAACTTTTAAGTTTCAAACAAATCCTTTTGAAGAATCTTATACTGATTTAGGGGTAAGATCTCACTCTGGTTTAAGAGATATAGAAATATATAATCAAGTTAATCAAGAATGGGATGTAATAAGTACTCACGATGATGGTTTTAATCGCCTTAAAGATGGTTATCATGTTCTTGGACTACATGGATTAAATCCTAGAGAATACATTGAAGAAACTTCACTAACGATAAATGTTCGTTATAGTGATGCTTCAAAGACTAGAGTCCAAGCTTTGCAATTTAATCCAAATTTTTATTCTATTCCTGTGAAAAATTTAAATGTTATCTTAGGAGGAATGGATACTAAAAATGAATCATTGTGGGTTGGTTCGGCTTTTCAGCAAAGAATAAGAAATTTGTCTTTTAATGGAGACGTCCTAGCTGAAATTGAAAGTCCTTCAGACAGCATGATAAGTTTGGCGTTTGATGGGGAATATTTATGGATGACAGATATAAACGAAGAATTATATAAATTCGATAGAGAAGGTAATGTTCTTTGTCATGTTAAGATTCCAGATGTGTGCAGATTTGATAAAATTAATGAAGATGCAGAAGAGAAAATTAGAAATTATCTTAAAAGTTTAAATCTTGCTCCTGAAATAATAGACTCAAGAAAATCACTTGTTAATGTAATTGGGGGTTTAACATTTGGAGATGAAAAACTTTGGCTTTCAAGGTTTGTTGGCAGAGAAATATTTTCAATTCATCCTTGTCTTGCTGGCGGAGGAGGAATAGCTGAAGAAGAATTGAAAAATGCAGATATTGTGGATTATTTTAGTCATGAATCCAGTGGGGGAGTTGCTAATGGCGGAATTTCCTGGAGCAATGGACATTTGATTGGATTAAGTGACAGACTTAATCTGTTCACTAAATATGGAGAAGTGATTTCAACGCATGTTCTGCCAGTAGATCTTTATTATGACATTACCAGCTACGACACATATTTATGGATAACACACAAAAAAATAAAAGAAGTAGATAGTAATCACGACGATTTAATTTTAAGCAGATTATTATTGCCTGAAATGCCTAGTAATCCAGATATTAATAGAGATGGAAAAGTAAACGCTAAGGATTTACTTGAACTTCAAAGAAGATGGAATCCTTAAATGATAAGTTTATGATTCTTATTTTATGTTAAGTAAACATCTTAACTACCCACTTTATAAAAAATAGCTCGCTCATTCATTCGCGAGAATAATTGCTCAGAAATCGCCTTTGGCAGATTTCTTCGTTAACAAAATCTTTAAGCGAAAATCTTGACGGAGTCTGATTTGAGTTATTTATCCACGAGCTTGCGAGTGCTAATGTTTACCTAGAAAGTGAACTTTACATTTTAAGAAATTATATAAACCCATATTAATTAATCAATGTATGGCTGTAAAAGTTTATTCGACGCCGACTTGTCCGTATTGTAATGCATTGAAAGATTTTTTGAAAGAGAATAAAATAAAATTTGAAAATATTGATGTTTCTAAAAATCAAAAGGCAGCAAGAGAAATCGTTAAAAAAAGTGGTCAGACTGGCGTTCCGGTTACAATTATTGACGGAAAAGTTATTGTAGGGTTTGACGAAAGAGCTTTGGAGAGGGAGATTGGGAAAGGGAAGAAGTAATGAACAGGTAAAGAACTATCTATATTTTTTTAATTTCGCTTCAATAATCTCAAATTTTACTGGATGAACTTCTTCAGAATCAACACTTTTTAAAATCTTAAATGAATAACCTGCGTCTTGTAATATTAGTTTGAGCTGATCAAGATTTCCTAGCGTTGAAGAAAACCCGATTATAAGTTTACCATTCTTTTTTAGATATTTTTTACTTTCATTAACAAATTTTCTTGTAGAAATATAATAAGGATCAATTACTGCCATTTCCAACATATCTGAATTTCTTGATTCAGAGTAAGCAAACGGTGTATTCCAAAATATCACATCAAACTTTTCATCTTTAAGAGGACTATAAACATCTCCGTTTAGAGTTTTAATTTTGTTTGATAACTTATGTAATTTAACATTTTCCTTTGTATTTTCAACTGCAGAGTCGTTGATATCTATAGAAACGCAACTTTTTGCGCCCTTTAGAACTGCAAATATCGAAACTATCCCTGTTCCGCAACCAATCTCTAAAAAATCATCGCCTCTTTTTACAGGAATTTCTTTAGAAAAGAATTCAGTATCTTTAAAATACTTCGGAGAAAAAACATTGGGATAAACAACAAATTTCTTTTGATTAATGTTCACAAAATACTTTCTTTTTTCTTTTCTGCTTTCATTTAAAATTTTAAGCGTTCCCTCTAAATATTTTTTCTTTTCATCCATTTTACTTAAAATTTATAACTTAATCCTATTCCTGCATAGGTCTCGTCATTAAAATCTTTATCTAGTGATTTAGAATGGCTAACATAGGGCGAAAGAGTTAAATTTTCAGATAATGAAATTGAAGTTGAAGCTTTCATTTCTAAATGGCTTAATCCAGAATCTTCTCTGAAATAATGATCATTATAACCAATGGTAGCAGACAAATTAATTGGAAAATCTTTAACTTGTACTTCATGGCTAATTGTTCCTTCAACATAATTTCCGTCACCTGCTTCAAAATCGCGAACTAATTTTAATGAAGGATTCAAAAAAGTTTTAAGAGTTGCTCCAGCGTAAACTTCTTGAGTTTGTGACGGCTCGAGCCCTGGAAATTTTAGAAAAGTATATCCTGCTGATAATCTTAATTTTTCTCCAACATCCTGAGAGAAATCAAAAGTTACATCTGTTTCATTAACATCTTGAGTTGTAAGATCTTTATTTGCGAATCCAATTACTGTGAACGGACCTTTATTTAATGACAAAGTTCCTTGCATAACTTCCCCTTGAGAATATGAAACTCCCCTGAAAAAGTATTCACTTAAATAATCTACTCTTGCTTCACAAGCTACATCGTCAAAAAAAGATTCTTCTGCTTTAACTGGCGAATGCCAAGCTAATGTTGATGCAAATAATGCTGATATTAATTTATTTTTTAGTTTCATTTTCTGTTTCTTCCCCCATAAGCTCTCTTAACTTTTCTTTGAAGATCTAAATCTCTATGCCCCAAATCTGATTGAAAATATTCTTCATGATCTTTCTTTAATCTTTCCATTAAATTGTAAGCTTCAACTACATTTCCAATTGCTAAAGATGATTCTATATCTTCTCTAAGGAAATCTAATTGTCCACATATTCCTGCAAATGTCATTTTAATTTTTGTTTTGTTTATTTGTTTCAAGTAGTCATTTTATTACTACTTATTAATAATTACAAATAAAGTAGTCTTATAAATATTATCTCCCCTGTACAGGGTGTATTATAGAAAGATATTTATAGTTAAAAAAAGAACATAAGTTATGAATGAAACTAAAGAACTTGAAAATATTGGATTGACTAAAGGCGAAGCCAAGGTATATCTTGCTTTAATAGAATTGGGATCAACTACCGTTGGTCCCCTAGTAAAAAAGGCTAATGTAGCTTATTCAAATATTTATGAAATTCTAAATAGACTGGTGGATAAAGGACTTGTAAGTTATATTGTTAAAAGCAAAACAAAATATTTTCAAGCAGCAAGTCCAAAAAGTTTTTCAGATTATTTTAATAAAAAAGAACAAGAACTGAAGTTTCAAAAAGAAGAATTTAGTAAGATGTTGCCTAGACTTATTAATCTTCAGACTTCATCAAATAAAGAAAGTGTAGAAGTATTTGTAGGATTAAAAGGACTTAAAACGGCTTATGAAAAGCTTTTTTCCGGACTTAAAAGAAATGAAGAAAATTTGTTCTTTTATATTCATGATAAAAAATATGGAGATGTGGCAGATAATTTTTATTTTAATATTCATGATTTGATTAAAAGTTATAAAAATAGAGGGATAAGCAATGAAGAAGGAAGAAAATCTGAATTTAATAAGAAAGTAAAATATATTAGATATGTTAATTTCCCAATTCCGGGAAATATTGAAGTTGGAGGAGATAATCTCTTAATCATTTCTTGGGAAAAACCAGTATCGGCAATTTTAATTCATTCTCCAAGTATCGCTGAAAATTTCAGAAAATATTTTTTTGAAGTATGGGAAAAATCTAAGAAATAAAATTCTCAAAAATAAAAAATTAAATACTTAAATTGAATTAAATAAAATTAGAATCCTTTTTTCTTTCTGTAGCAATCTTGGCAAAAAACTGGTTTGTCTTTTGCTGGTTTGAATGGAACTTCGCATTCTTTCTTACATTCAGAACAAATTGCCTTGTGCATTTCTCGAGGACCACTGTCAAAATTTCTTCTAAAGCCGCCTCCAGATCTACCACCAGGACCTCCTCGTCCTCCGCCTCTAAAACCGCCGCCCCTATCTTGTCCATCACGACTTCCACTTCTGTCCCTATCTCGTCCACCACGATTTCCGTCACGACTATCACGACTTCCGCTTCGGTCCCTATCAAAATTTCCCATTTATTTCTCCTATCACATATAGAAATAGATATTTCCTATACAGATGTAACTTTGAAAAAATGCCAGTATATAAATCTATTGCAACTATAATAAAAATCACCAAAATATATTTATATTAGATTAATTTTTAGTTTTCATGGAAGAGAAAATTTGCAATTGTGTCCAGATAAATCAGAGAGCGCCGTTATTTACAGAAAATGCTTTTGTTGAAGGCAAGATTAAGAAAATTTCTTTGAGTGAGTTTAGTGGAAAATGGGTTGTGTTGTTTTTTTATCCCGCGGATTTTACATTTGTTTGTCCGACAGAACTTGGCGAGCTGGCTGACAATTATGAGAAATTTAAAGAGCTTGGCGCAGAAATAATTTCTGTTTCAACTGACACTGCGTTTACGCATAAAGCTTGGCATGACAATTCTGAAACAATTAAAAAAATTAATTATCCGATGCTGGCTGACCCAACCCATAGTGTCTGTAAAGCTTATGGAACTTTAATTCCGGCTGAGGGCTTGGCATTAAGAGCAACTTTTGTTATTGATCCAGAAGGTGTTGTCAAGGCATTTGAATTCCATAATAATGATATTGGCAGGAATATTGAAGAGTTGATTCGAAAGATTCAAGCTGCGAAATTTGTTCGAGAACATAGCGGCGAAGTTTGTCCGATGAATTGGAAACCTGGAAGTAAAACGCTGAAGCCAGGTGTTGATTTGATTGGGAAGATTTAAAAATAAAAGAAATAAAGAAAACAAATGGATTTAAGAAAGATTATTGGAATAGGATTGATAAGTCTTGGAGCTTTAGGTATGATTGGTGGAAGTAAATTAAGTGAATATGAATCCCGGACTGCGAGTAAATTATTCAGTGATGAATCGTATCAAATATTAACGAAAATGAATCAACTTGAAGAATCAATTTATACCCTCGAGTGGATGTTAAATAACACTGTCTTTTTTGAAAAAAATGAAGAAGAGGCAAGGATAAATTTAGAAGTTTTAAGAAACGCCTATGAAGATGCCATAAAGAATGACACGCGTGTTGTAGAAGCGGCTTATCAATATAAATCTTTGAAAGGAAAAAAAATAATAAGAGATTGGGGATATAAAGCGGCTATTGGAAGTTTATGTGTTTTTGGAGCTGGGTTGGCTGCACTTCCGACGACAAAGAATGAAGATGCTAGAGAATAATAATTCTTAAAAAGACTTTTATACAACTTTTATAATGAAATACATTACAAGAGCAGCACTTACTTCATTATTTATTTTTGGTTGCAGCAAAGCTCCGGAGTATCATTTAGCAGACTTTAACAGAGACGGAGTCGAAGATAGAGCTTATTTTTTAGATGAAGATTTGAAGGTTAGTTTTGGGAAAGAAGATGGTTCGTTTAGAGATTCGCGAATTGTTGTTTCAAGAAAAGAACTTGAAGAAACGGGTGGAACAAAAGATTTTGAATTCAAAGTCGGCGATGTTACAGAAGATAAAATTCCAGATTTATATTTTGAAAGACATAATCGTCTTGGAGGACCGTCGAGGATTGTAATTCCAAATAAAAGGGGATGGTACTTTTTCGCGGCTAGAGTTGGTTGATCTTCTTTAATTTTTTAATTAAGTTGGCAAATTGTTTAATATGGATTTTATTGTTGTTTTTATGAAAATAATATATTCTTTTCATGCAAAAAAATGAAAGAAAGATGGTAACTGAAGAGCTTGTTTTAGAGATTATTGAATTTCCTGATTATATTATCAAAAGAAAATAAGAAATTGAAGCTTATAAGAAAGTTAATGAAAACATCATTCTTGATTTTTATGATAAAGGCAAGTTGATTGAATTGAAGTTCTTAGAGCAAGTGAGAATCTTTTATGAGAGATTCTGAAGAATTATGTAAAGTATGAAATGTAGGAATATTTAAAAAAGGGAATTATCAACTATCTGCAATGCCTTTTAATAATGATTCAAAAAAAGTTTTAGTTCTTGAGGATGAAACAGCTTATTCAAACGTTATCTCGACTTTGCTTAAAGGGGAAGGCTATGAAGCTGTAGTTGTTGATAATGTTTTAGAAGCAAGCGAGTTAGTAGCGCAAGATGGATTTTATGCAGCTACTATTGACGGTGAAGTCAGAGAAGAACAAAATAAACCTGTAAATAAATATGCTGGTTGGAAATATGCTTATAGATTAAGAAATGAAAATCCCGTTGCGAGGATAGCTATGTGTACTGGAACAAATCTTGATAGGGAAGGTTTGGAAGAACTTGCATCTAAAAACATTGCTTACATCAAAAAGCCAGTTAATGAAGAGAGATTAAGAGTGTTTTTGGAATAGAAAAAAGCTTAATGAAATGTAGCATAGTAATTCTTAAATAGATAACAAAAAAGTAATTTTATGAGTTTTGGAAAATATATTGGAGGAATTGGATTTTTTATTAGTTCTTTTACTACCGCATATTTTGTTCAAGATTATATGAATCTCAAAAGAGAAAATGTTGAAATTCAAAATAAACCTGAAATGATTCAGCATAAGAAATATGAAGACGATTTGGATTATTTGGCGGTTTGCGCGCAGCCACTTTATGAATCAGAAAATATTTTATCTGAAACAGACGAGATTAAATTATATTTCTTAGAAGAAGAATTTAGCAGAGTTTCAAATGAAAGAAAAGATTTTAGAGGAGATAAAAAAATTGCGGGACTTGAAACGACGATAAAGGCCAATGAAAGAGAGAAGGGGAAAGATAAAATAAATATTTTTTTATCGGCAGCCTGTATTGTTTGTTTCGGAGGGATGTTTGTTTCTACGAGGAGAGATTAAATGGAGAATAATAAATATTAAAAAGTGTATGAGAATATATCCTCATGTCAACTGGAATAAAACGTTTTAAAAAATGGGATATAAAAAACCATGCTTCTGTTAGATGTGAACTACCCACAGACTAAAGTCAGGGGCGTCCACGTGCTAACTCAAAATTAATTTAATCTTGCTTGATAAGTTTCATAATCTTTCCAGTGTTTATCTTGGCTGTGTTTTATGTAATACTCTACA
>Ga0209542_10012570_pt1 | contig 14768 bp, 14 predicted proteins | sample RifCSPhighO2_01_FD_184028 | JGI IMG/M metagenome (GOLD analysis project Ga0209542, IMG submission 184028) | Soil microbial communities from Rifle, Colorado - Rifle CSP2_plank highO2_0.1 (SPAdes) (version 2) | ecosystem: Environmental > Terrestrial > Deep subsurface > Rock core/Sediment ...
TTGTCTCGGGAGTGGAGTGCTCCTGCACTCCACTATTGCGGGATAGTGTAATGGTAGCACTCCAGGTTCTGGCCCTGGCAATCTAGGTTCGACCCCTAGTCCCGCAGCCAAGGTCGAGAGTATCGAGGCGACCTAAGAGCCTCAAGAAACCGTCATCAATTCGAGTCCAACAAGCCTTCGTTCCCAGTAGGGTGGGGTGGGGAATTTTTGACCACGCCGAGGTCTAACCCCCCTAAATCTAGCCAGATTCCAATCATGTATAATGGTTCTCAATGAAGCGTATTAAACCCCCACATCTGAGGGAAGGACAGAAAATAGGGATTATTGCACCCGCTGACCCGGTGAGGGGGGTGTGTTCGGAGAAGACGATTCAGCGTGGCTATGACTATTTAAAGAATAAGGGGTACTCTGTTATTGAGGGAGAATCTGTAAAGGTTTTATCGCAGACACATACCGCCGGACCGGTATCCTTGCGCGTGAATGACATACATCAATTCCTAAAAGATGATGATATCGGATGCATTATGGCTTTTTGGGGCGGCTTCAATACCAATCAGCTATTGGATCATCTGGACTACAATTTATTCGAAAAACACCCCAAAATTATCATTGGTTACTCTGATGTGACCGCCCTCACCACGGCCGTCACCACTAAGACGGGACTGATTACATTCTCGGGTCCGGGAGGAATCTCGTTTGCAAAACCTGAGCCATTTGAATACACTTGGGACTATTTCAAAAAACTCTGTATTGATCCCCAACCAAATCTCCCTATAGAGTCATCTCATGAATATGCTGATGACCTGTTCTTTTTAAGAGAAGACGATGATCATCGAATAAAAAAACATAATGAGGGAGTCAAGGTATTTCTGGAGGGGGCCACGCAGGGTGAGATAGTCGCGGGGAATCTTCAGACGCTCGTACTTTTGAACGGGACGGGTTATCTCCCAGATTTGACTGGCAAAGTCCTTTTTATCGAAGAAGACGAGACGAGTCCTCCGCCCCTAGTTGATAGAATACTCTGCCAATGCAAGCAGTTGGGATGGTTCGATAAAATAGGCGGACTAGTGTTCGGACGCTTTACAGAGCAGTCTCAGTTCACAGCAGAAGATTCTTTTGAAATTCTTTTGAAAGAATACTTTACAAATGTCACGTTCCCCGTGCTCTACAATGCCGATTTTGGCCATTCCGACCCCTTGTTTACCATTCCGAATGGTGGGATGTGTGAACTGGATGGGAATCGCATCACCTTTGAACAATCCGTCACTACAGAATGAACCTGACCAAAAACGATTTGCTTCCGGTGGTCGAGAGCGTGCTTTCAAAAAGGGATGATTTCTTTGCAGTGGCAAGGGATCATGGAACTCCGTGTTATGTGTATGACCAGAAAGAGCTGGATGCGCATATCGATTTGTTCGTGAACGCCTTTAAGGCACATGTGCCTAATTTTAAGCCATACTACGCACTCAAATTAAATCACCACCCCCTTATTATCGGACGGGTTATTGAAAAGGGTCTTGGTTTAGATGTTGCCAGTAAACGAGAATTGGATATGGCACTTAATGCCAAAGCCTCTCATATTGTCTATTTTAGCCCTGGGAAGAGCGATGATGATATTGAGTATGCGGTTGCGAATGGGGATACGGTTCGTATACATATCGATAGCTTTCCTGAACTCCATCGTTTAGGAGCTATCACCGATAAGTTGAGCCAGGGTGTTGAGGCAGGAATTCGTATCAATCTGCCCTCGCAGGGTTCATGGTCGAAGTATGGGATTCAGCTTGATGCACTCAAGAGATTTTGGGAAGAGGCGGCGCGATATCCGTACATTCACCTCAACGGAATCCATTTTCACCAGTCAAGAAATCGCACTCCGTCCTTTTATACCGACACTATAGAAACGATTGCCAACTACTTAACCTCTTCTTTTTCTCCTGAGGAGCGTGAGCAAATCCTATACATAGATTTCGGAGGGGGATTCGAAGTATGTGGTAGCGAGGGAGTGATTAGGCGTGGCGCAGACGGCCAGCATACCCATGAAATCAGAGCAGCATCGGCGATTGAGACTTATGCCCAGGCAATCGGTGATGCGATAAATACGCATTTGGTACCTATCATCAACGCTTCCTACCTTTCTGAGCCGGGCCGGTATATTTGTAATAATGCAATGCACATTATGCTTGCTATTGCCGATGTGAAAGGCGCAAGGGACGTTATCTTAAATGGAGGTGTTAACATGGTCGGCTGGCAACGCTTTGAACGTGAGTATTTCCCACTCATTAATCTTTCTATGCCCTCCCTGCAGGAAATGACCTGCAATATGTGGGGGAATCTTTGTACCACATGGGATATCTGGGGGTACAGTTGCCATGCCGATGCCCTGCACGAAGGTGATATTATTATAGTGCCAAACCAGGGGGCACTCACATATTCTTTGGCTCAGAATTTTATCAATGAAATACCGCCAGTATTCTCGTTATATTGAATTATTTCGGATAATGTATGGAGACAGAAGATCCAAATAAGGCAACCGTAACACCAGATTACGTACGGGATATCTCGTACACAGACTTTGTTGGCCTCATAAATCAGTGGAACGTACTGCCAGGAGCATATGTGACGCTCTCAAAATGGGCAAAATTCTCAAATCTCGGACCCCAATCACGCTTATTAGAAGTGGCCTGTACCACAGGATTCTCTTCTCGTGAACTTGCTACGCTTTCGGGCTGCGCTGGGGAGGGATTCGACGTCTCAAAAAAGTCCATAGAAATGGCGATTTATAACAAGCAGCGCTACGCGCCGCACATCCGGTTCTCCTACTCGGCCGCCGACGGGTATACCTACGAGACCGACACTCCGTTCACGCACATCGCCGTCGGTGCCGCACTTGGCTTCTTCCCGGATCCGCAGAAGATGCTGGATCGCTGTCGGGAGATGCTCGTTGATGGTGGGCATATCCTCGCGGCGCCATTCTATGTCACCTCACCGATACCAGAAGAACTGGTTACTCGTGCGCAGAAGGTATTCGGCATCACACCCACGCAGGTACCACACAAAGAAATCATGCGCCTGTACGATAAGTTCGAGATTCTATTCGAGGAGCATAACGAACTCATACAGGAGACTAACGAGGATATCGATTATTACTGTACGTGCACCATAGATCGTGCCGTAGAGATGCTCGGTATAACGCGGAAAGATGCTTATGAAGCGATGTACACCCGTCTCTTCGAAGTGAAGAAAATGTCGAATGACCTCCGTCCGTACCAACGGTATGTGGTGCTCGTCCTGCGATACCGGAAGGCCATATACCCGAACCGGTTCGTGGAGCTATTCTAACTTCGCTATATGATCCTAACCGGTCCAAAGATACGAGAAGAGCTCGTCCGTGGGACGATTGCAATAGTGCCTTTTTCCGAGGAGCAGGTAAACCCGAATAGTTACAACTATCGGCTCGGCCCGTTGCTCAAGGTGTATCGCGGTTTCGAGGACGGCCAAAGCCGTTTCGAAGAGCTCGTACTGCCTGAGAAAGGTTATGTGCTCGAACCCGGGCAGATGTATCTCGGACATACGCTTGAGATTATCGGAAGTTCGCAGTACGCCATGTCGCTCACTGGCAGGAGCTCGATGGGGCGATACGGTCTGTTTCTACAGGTTTCGGCGAATCTTGGGCACACTACTTCAGAACACCAGTGGACGCTTGAGATTGTCGCGATCCAGCGCATGCGCATCTACCCGGGCATGATCATCGGCCAGGTTTCTTTCTGGCGGAACTTCGGGGACCTTGCAAACTATACCGGGAGGTACGGAAGAATAAACCGTCCACAGGAATCTTTCGTACCAGCATTCGACTAACGACCCCATGATTCTCACTGGTGAAAAGATCAAAGAAGAGGTGGCAAACGGGAAGATAGAGATTAGTCCCTTCGCATCCGATCGCGTAACCACTAACTCATACGACCTTGCGCTCGGAGACACACTCATCCGGTATACGTCGGAAATCCTCGATCCACGAGAGAAGCCGGAATACGAGGAGTTGACGATACCTGACGAGGGGCTCGTGCTACGTGCGGGGGACTTCGTACTCGGCCATTCACAGGAGCGTATCGGGAGCGATCATTATGTGCCCCTCATCCATGGTAAGTCCGGAACCGCTCGGATGGGCCTGTTCGTACATGTTACCGCCGATCTCATCGATATTGGCTCGCATGGAGTCTCAACCCTGCAGTTGTATGCGACGCTGCCCGTGCGCTTACATAAGGGTATGCTTATCGCACAGGTTAGTTTTTGGCGCACTTATGGAGATATTGTTCTATACGAGGGTAAATATCAAAACAGCACGAAACCTCAGGCTTCAATGACATATAAGGATTTCAAATATGATCAATTTAAGAAATGATACGACTCGACATTACTTCTGAAATAAGCATTGACTATCGGATAAAGTCAAGCTATTCTCTACTTTAGACAGCAACCTGGAGTCCTCAACAAAGGAGGTCAGAAATGCGCGGGCAACTCGAAGAGTCGTTGCGTCAGTACCACGCAGGGCGGGGGTTCGTTCTGTATGAATCGTTCCCGTTACTGACGAATGATCCTACGGTCCTCTTCACCAACGCGACAATTACGCCGTTCAAGCAGTTCTTTGAGAACCAGCTACCAACTCCCCACAACTACGCGCTTATCCAACGATGCCTCCGCGTGGGGGGCGGGGCGGGAGGAGTGGGTACGGCACACCACGATCCGAACTACTCGTCTCTGTTCGATATGTTTGGCTGTGGCCTGTTCAACCACTCGTATCTCGCGGCAGTCGCATATTTTATCGATATGCTTTGCCACGCAGGTCTTCCAAAAGAGAAGTTGCGGTTTGTTGTGCCGGCGAAGAGTGCTTTCGCCCCAGCCCTTCTTCTAGCTGGGGTGGCTGAAACTGACATCGTCACCATTAACGAAAATGGCGAATTCTGGCAAGATTGGCGGTTCGGGAAGGACGGTCTTATTGGCAAAGGTCTAACAGCTGTATTTGCCCGGGACAACCGTACCGTTGTTTCAGCCGCTGAAATGGCATCAGAACCGCTTTCATTCGTTGAGATCGGAAATCTGATTCATATCTACGGCAGGACCAGAGGAGAAAATGTTCTCCCTATCCCGCACGAAGGATTTGACGTTGGGATCGGGATGGGGCGGTTACTGATTGCCTTGGGAAACAAAACGCTCTACGAACTTACTCCCCTTCTTGAATTGGTGAAGATTGTGTCAGCGTATCTGGGGATGCTTGGGTGTAAAAACGTAGAGCCGGGGACCTTACGCGTTCTTACTGACCATCTTTGCTCCGTCGGAGCCTTGGTTCAGGAGGGCGTCCGCCCTGGGAATAAGTTACAGGCGTTCGTTCTGCGTAAACTGATACGCTCATTTCTCGAGTCCTTGTGGCTTTCTGTCGGACACGCCACTTCGTCCGCAGATCTGGTCTCCGCCTTCATGAGAATGTATGCCCCAGAATGCTCAACAATCGCTGTGGGCCTCATCAGTGCCGAGGAGCGGTCGCTCATAGAGACTCTTCGGCGGGGAAGGGCTCTGCTTGTTAAAAATCCATCGCTAACACCCGAGACCCTCATGGGTACGTATGGGGTACGGCTCCAACTTCTTTATCTGGTCACGTAAAAAGGTCGTCTATCAAGGCGGCCTTCTTTTTATCTATCGTGCGATCAGTGTTGTTATTTTTGATATTTCATGCTTGAATCTGTGACAGAAAACCTTGACAACCAGAAAGGACGTGCCACATGGATTTACAACGCATGACAACGGCGGAAGTGCGCCAGACATTTCTGGAGTACTTCCTCACGCATGACCACCAATTCGCAGAGCCAGCGGGAATCATCCCAAAGAACGACCCGACCTTGATGTTCATCAATTCGGGCATGGCTCCGATGAAGCCCTACTTTACCGGTCAGTCGAGATCGCCATATCCGCGCCTTACCAACGTCCAAGACTGCATCAGATTCGTCGATATCGAAAGTGTCGGCGACTCATATCACGGAACCAGTTTTCGTATGATGGGGTCCTGGTCGTTCGGCGACTACTTCAAAGAGAAAGCCATCGAGCTTGCGTTCGAGCTTATAACCGGCCCCTTCGGCATTCCTGTCGATCGGCTCGTAGCGACAGTATTCATGGCTGACGATAGCATGCCGGGGGTGCCGAGCGATGAGGAGTCCGCTCGTGTTTGGGAACGGTTCCTGCCACGAGATCGAATCATCGGGCGCCCACCAGCTGACAATTTCTGGGGGCCAGCCGGTGTCAGTGGACCGTGTGGTCCGTGCACCGAGGTCTTCTTTGACCGGGGCGCGGAGTTTGCCGAACAAGACACTAACGATGTGCTGGTCCCAGGACGGCATGTTGAGATCTGGAACGCCGGCGTCTTCATGCAATACCTCAAGGACGAACAGGGGAATTTCTCCCCGCTCCCCATGAGGTGTGTGGATACCGGCGCGGGGCTTGAGCGGTTTGCGATGATTCTCCAAGGTCGGGCATCAATCCACGAGATTGACCAATACGACCAGTCCTATAAACTCGTCACCCAGCGCATTGGTGACGCTGTATGGACACGGATTGTCCTAGACCACATCAAGACCTCCATCCTCATGATTAGGGAGGGGATTGTCCCGAGCAACACCCGGGAAGGATACTTGCTTCGCCGCGCGCTTCGCCGCGCGATGATTGGCATGTTCTTGCGGGACATAAATCTCGCTGTTCTCCAGGAATGGTCGGATTCGCTTATGGAGGTGATTGATAATAAGGATCTGACGATGCGCCAGAGGGCGGGCATCACCTACTACCTGGGTGAAGAGCGTGCCAGCTTCGACAGGCTTATGCGTCGTAGCAGAAAGCACCTTGATAAAATTGCTGCCTCCGGACAACTTGATGCACGGCAGGCGTTCACTCTGAAGACGGGCATGGGCATTCCCGAGGACCTTCTAGAAGAATTCTGCACTCGTCATGGAATCCGTTTTCCAAAGGACGAGTTCCTCGGGCTCGTCGAGGGTCATCGTGATATTTCACGCCGCACAAAAAAATAGCCTTACGTACGACTTGGCCCGCCTCTTCAATCGAGGCGGGCCATTCTCACTTCCCGTCAAGTGTAATGCGCCGGTCATCAAGTACGAGGCGGTTCTTGAGGTGGCCGAGGATGCTCCGGCGGTCCTCAAGGCTCCCGACCGAGAGGACGTGCTTGGCGTAGCTCTTGAGGTCAATGTCCCGTAACTTGGCCTTCTCGCTCTTCACCCCAAGCATCTCTTGGAACTTTTCATGCCGTGCGATGTCCTCTCGCAGGTGCTTGCGCAGCCCAAGCTCGTCCACGGTAACCATATCAATGATGCCGGACAGTTGCTCAATCAACTCCTCCTCGCGCAGGTAGGCGATGGGACAGTTGATGTTCTTCGAGCGGGTACAGCCGTAGTAGACATAGGTCGCCTCGCCGCCGCGCTTCAGCTTCTTGTGCTTCTCCTGCGCCGTGATACTCGAGCCGCACTTGCCGCAGCGCATGAGCTTGGTGAAAGCGAACCCCGTTGCGCGATACTGGAACGTGCGCTCGCTCTGCATATTCTTCTGCACTCGGTCATAGAGCTCCTTACTTATAAGGGGCTCGTGCCGACCCTTATACCAGTGCCCGCTCCCGGAAGGGTACTCGAACTCTCCATAGTAGAGGTTGGTCTTGAGTAGGGTATACACATTCGAGAGCCAGATGGGCCGGTCGTGTATGGTGCGGAAGCCTATCTCGCGCATCCACTTGTAGGTCTTGCGCCCGCTCCAACCATCGTTCCCAACCTTCTCGAACATCTGGCGGATGATGGGCCCGCGCAAAGGGTCGACCATGATGTAGCCCTTGCGGTTGGTACGCATTTCGTTTAAGTACCCGGTCGGGGCAGGCGCAGGCCACAGGCCGAGCTCGCACTTGGCACGGAGGCCACGCTTCACATTGAGGCCTTTCTGGTCATTCTCGAGCTTGCCCTGCGCACCGACAATCATGAGCATGAACTTCTCATTCGGGTTGTTGGTAAACCGCTGGCTGAAGGTACGCACCTCGAGCAGCAGCTTCTGGTCGAAGAGGTCGACCACGCGCCCGAGGTCGCCCGCATTGCGGCTCAAACGGTCGGGAGCCCACGTGAGGAGGGCGTTGACCTTGCCGCTTCGCACGTCCTCGATCATTGCGTTAAAGACGGGCCGCTCTCCGGCAGACTTGGCCGAATGCGACTCCCGCTTCACCTCGGTCACGGTGATGCCCTCCTTCTGGGCGAGTTCCAGCATCTCCTTAATCTGGCTGTCGACGCTCATCACCTGTCGTTCGCTCGACTCGTCGCTACTCTTTCTCGCATAGAGGCAGTAGCGGTACTCCTCCCTGGGGATGACTGCCTGTTCCATATGCCTTGTATCGGCTCCATTAGCGGGGCCAACACAAGGGATGACGCAACCCCTCTAGGGAGTCCAGAGAGCCTATTTGGGCTTATAGCTCTTTAAGAACTCCTCAATTTTAAGGCCGCCGCGCTTCACCTCTTCTTTCATTCGCGCCTGCGGTTTACCTGTACCCCAGTCTGATACCCGATCTTCCGGCTTCTCCGGCCCCTTGCTCTCAAGGAATTTCTTCCGCAACTCTTCGTTTACGGCAACCGTGCCAGTCATGCCAGAGAGACGGAATGCCTGTACCAACTGCTCGCGCTGCTCGGATGTTAGGATGCCATCGCCGATCAGACGATGTTCATGGTCGTGCGTATGCTCGTACCGGATGCGCTCAGCGAACCATGGGTGGTTCTGCTTGAGCCAGAAGATGATGGCAGTGATGCTACCGGCATCGATGCATTGCATAAGCTTGGAGAACGCAATATCGTTGACGAACTTACGGCCCTCAGCAATTGCGCTATCCGCAGACCGGGCAAAGTCAGCGTCCTCGTCGTGCCACTTGTAGTAGGTGGCGCGACCGACTCCGGCGGCGCGCACAGCTGCGGTGACGATAGGTGCCTTGCCCAGTTGCTCAAGAAGCAACTCCTTCATAGCCGCCGTCTTTTTGTCGGTAGCCTTCAGTTTGGGTACAGTCTGGGGGCGGCGCTTCGGGGCGGCCATACTAAGCGACATTCGCTACCTTCACGCCGAAGGCCTTCTCGATGCGTGCTATGATGACGGAGGTGTAGACGTGACTCTGTTCCATCATGAAGCAGCGACGCTTAAGCTTCAGTGCCGCGACGGCCGTTGAGCCCGAGCCACCGAAGGGCTCAAGGACGAGGTCGCCACGCTTGGTGAGCACCTTGATGTAGGGGATTAAGAGCTCGAGCGGCTTGGTGCCGAAAATGATGTCCTGCCCCGACGACTTCTTGTCGGCCGCTATGTGCTCGATGAAGTCGGTAGGGCAGAGCTTTTTGCCTTTGCCGTAGCTCTCCCAGTGCGGCTTGCCTGCGGTAGCGAAGAGGGCATTCTCGTATTCGTTCTGGAAGAGCTCTTCCTCTGGCTCCATATTGAGCGCGACCTCACCGCCCGTGCCCACAAGAGCAATATCTGTCTTGTTGAAGAACTTGTGCTTGGCTGAGAAGCCCTGCATGCGGTTAGGCACATGCCAGGTGATGGTGTTGCGGTACTTCCAATGCGCCTCAAGCGCGTTCCAGATGGTACGCAGGTTCTTGGGGTTCTCGAAGACGATAATCGAGAAGTCTGGCTTCGCAACCTTTGCGACGGCCGCCATCCAAAGCTCGGTGAAGTTGTCAGGCAGGGACTCGGTCTCAAGATAGCGGCGATTCTTCTTCGCGCCGAAGCCGACCGTCACACCGTCCTTTTGCTTGGTCTTACCGCGAAGATAATCTAGAAGATACGGAGGGTCTGTAAAACACATGTCGGCCTGCGCCCCCTTCATGAGCTTCTGCATGTCCGCCTCGACGGTGCTGTCGCCACACATGAGGCGAAAGCCCTCGCACTCGTACACATCGCCCTTTTGCACCGTTACTTCTTTGATATTGAGCTTGGCTAGCTCACGCTGGAGATCGAATGTGTCCGGCGTCGCATCAAGCGCGAAGATATCGTCGAGCTCGACACTGTCGAAGCCGATATCCAAGAGCATCTCCTCGCCGAATTCCTTCAGAAGAGTAAGGTCGAACTCACCCGTATTCTTGTTCAACCGCAGGTTGAGCTCCTTCTCCTTCTCACTGTCGAGATTCACATACACCACCGGCACTTCCTTGATGCCCAGGTCTTTGGCGACCTTGAGGCGGAAGTGGCCCCCGATGACCACATTCTCACGTCCAGAGAACGCATTCACGATAAGCGGGTCCACGCAGCCAAAGCGCATAATGCTCTCGCGGAGCGCAGTCGTCTGACTCTCGCTCCACTTCCTAGGGTTATATTCAGATGCCTTCAGCGCACCGATAGATACATACTCAACTTTCAAATTATTCATAGCAGTAGCCGTAAACCGAATAAACATGTTCGGTGGCTGGATGGGTAGCTGCAGAAAAACGCCGTCCGGAAGGAAACTATTGGCTAGTGTTTCGAACCGACGCTAGGAGTCTCTCCCGGTCGCTGAAAGGTTGATGCCATTATACACCCACTCAAGACCTCGCGGTCACGTCGCTAGAGCTGACCTGTTGATAACGGATCTTCGCAAGTCCATGAGACTAAGCTAGGGTAGCCAGCGGTCGCCCTTTTGAGCTATCATTACAACGCCTAAACCGATTCCTCGGCATGGCACTAAATCCTTCCCAGTAGAAAGCTCCTCGTCAGGAGCACCTGGGAAGGTCCCTCGGGGAAACTCGAGGTGGGTGGCGCAAGCCATCGCCTGGCGAGGAGCTTTGTGTGTCCCGCCAGTAAAAACCTTCCCAGGTGTGAACAATACCCAACCCGTCCAAGCGGGAGATCTTGAGTTTTTAGAGCAATACAAAATTGAGAGCGAGCTATTCTCGCTTCCTTCGGGTGCCCGAGTTTCAATACCCAAATATTTCTTTGAGCTCAAGCCATGGCAGGGTGCACCCATCCCGAATACCTACAACAACAAGGCCGTCATCGACTGGGATGGTGAACCAGTGTTCGCCGAGCTTGCCGTCCTTCGCCTCTTCCAGTCGCACGGCTGGGAGGGTGTGTGGGTCGATTCGTACCGCAGGAAGTTTAGGGTCGGCCTGCCTGATGTAGATGCTCCCATCGACCTCCCGGAAGTGCAGGCGCAACTAATAAACACACTCCGTGCCAAGACTGGCCGCTTTGGCGGCTGTTGGGATCTACTCCTCTGGAAAGGGGAGGCAACGCTCTTTGTTGAGCTAAAACGCCGCAAGAAAGACCGTATCCAGAGCGGCCAAGTGGCATGGCTCACCGCTGCGCTCGAGTCGGGCCTCACCACGGAAAGTTTTACACTCATGGAATGGGATCTATCGCCTGTACCCCTCGCGTTCAAGTATCCGGAGGATAAAAGATTTTTCGTCGACCTGTTCGCTAATGGCAGTGAGAAGAGATTTGAGAGCGAGTTCTCCGACTACTTCGACTTCCGCCACCCAGCCATCAAGCGGGAAGAGTTTAATAAAATTCGCAAGCGAGTACTCAAAGACTTGCTTGTGAAATATGGCGAGGAGTGCCAACTACGCTTACATCCCGATTGCAGCAAAGTCACCATATTCGAGCCCGACCACATCATCCCGCTTTCGACCAATGAGCTCAATAAAAACCTCCGGCACATGGAACGTGCAGGCGTCAAGAAGGTCGCCCGGCAGAGCTTCGGCTCAAATCACTCTAAGAACCTAACTTTGGCCTGTAAGCGGTGCAACGCCTTCAAAAAACACCGCATAAGCTGGCTCATTCCGAAAGACAGTGGTATAGTTTCGACGTAGATTCACCATTTCCATGCTCGACAAATCCGGATACTATCACGGCGCCGCACTCACTCGTCTCCTTGACGACGAAAGGTGCCGAGGGCTTAGAAAGCATGGCCACTTGGGGTATGTGGTCAATGGGGAGACTTTTGTGTTCTTAAAATACACGACGAAGGCCCGTACTCCATGGGGTTTTACGTTCGACCAAGAGGACATTGAAAGATGTTTCAATATGAGCGAGCAATATTCGCGAGTCATCATTGGCCTCATTTGTGGTGGTGATGGGGTGTGCGCCCTCGAATGGAGTCAGGCCCGCGAGTTACTCGGCGGGAAGCCTGGCAGAATCGCAGCGGGCCGCAAGCACAATCATAGCTACGATGTCTGGGGTACTGAGGGTGAAATGAAGCGGAAAATCTCATTGCGTCGGTGGCCGGAGTTGTTGTTTGAGCAAGAGCCCGTACTGAGTGATAATGTAAGCAATGGTGCCTATGTCGGAGCAACGGCCTAAAAGAGACATTATTCACGATGGACTCCATACCGAGGAGGCTCTTAGTGTCCTTGCGAACGAGATCCAAGCTCCACAGTCTCTGCACGCGATCGCGGAGCGAGCGGGTCGGATATTGGAATATGCGGTTGACCCGGTGGCTGGCTCGACCGAGCCAAGTTATGGACTGCTCTACGGCCTCATCCAAAGCGGGAAGACCAGCATCATCACGGTCGCAACCGCTATGGCGGCGGACAACGGCTTCAAGTGCATCATCATACTTACATCCGATATAAATCCGCTCTACACTCAAACGCTCCAGCGCATCCGAAGCCAGTTGCGCGGGCTGACGATTTTCGGGAAGTCGGACTGGAATAACGTCTCACGTTTCGAGCGTCAGATACGAACCGCTCCTTTCGCGGTGGTCTGTTCGAAAAACCCAAGCCACCTCACCAATTTGTTAGAGGCCTTCAAGAAGGTCGGCGCGGTGGGTGCTCGCGGGCTGCCGACGCTCATCATTGACGACGAAGCCGATCAGGCGAGCCTCAACACGAACGCCCAGCGGAACGCGAAGAAGCGAACCGAGACGATAAGCGCAATCAACATGCGCATCACCGAGTTGCGGCAATTCTTCCAGACGAACACTTACCTGCAAGTGACGGCAACCCCACAAGCACTCTTTCTTCAACGGCCTGACGGCCTGTACCGACCTTCCTTCACAGTACTCAGTGAACCAGGCCCCGGATACGTCGGCGGCGAGGCATTCTTTGAAGCGGATTCGAAGCTCTTGCGCTACGTCGATTTGGATGAGGTGGACGAATTGAAATCTGGGCATCAGCCGAATCCGACTCATAAAATACCCGCCGGGCTCAAGGAAGCTCTCTTGAGTTTCCTTGTAGCGGCGGCGGCAAGGAACATGCAATATCCGAGTGAGAATTTCTCTTTTCTTTGTCATATCAGTCATACGAAAATCGACCATCAGCACATCGTCAGTCTTCTAGATGCGTTTCGTGGAGAGGCGGTGAACGCTTTCAAGAACAAGGATTCGTCTGCATTCGGTAAACTGAAGGCGGACCTGTTCATGGAATACAAAGACTTACAGTCGACGGAACCAGCGCTCCCGCCGTTCGATGAATTACTCAAACGGATAGAATTTCTGCTACCCGCCGCAAACATAAAAGAAATAAATTCTAATTCGGATGAAGCGATCGTCCCAGACCATGTATACAGTATTTTCGTCGGCGGCAATAAGCTCGGCCGTGGAGTAACCATCCCCAACCTTATCACCAGTTATTACGGTAGGAACCCGAAAAAGCCGAACGCGGACACGGTGCTCCAGCACGCTCGAATGTATGGCTATCGCCAGAAGCACATCGGAGTCACTCGCCTCTTTCTTCCAGAGAAACTTGCAGAGCATTTCCGTATCATTCATCAGATGGAAAAAGCCTTGCGAGAACTCGTACAGAAATATCCCGAAGGCAAATTCGAAGGCATTTATATTTCCTCTCCGATGAAAGCAACACGCTCGAACGTTTTGGATCCGAACTCCATCGGCATCTACGTTGCCGGAGGATGGTGTAACCCTCGATATCCGCTTCGCACAAAGGAGACTGCCACCGCAACGAAGTGGCTCGATGAAAAACTTGCCATATACGACGAAAGCAAGGAGTTCTACGAGACAACGGTCGACGACATCATCGAATTGGTTCAAAAATGTCCTCCGGATCCCGTTGAAGGGGCAGAGCTATGGAACACCAAGATATTGGGAGCATCGCTTGAAAAAATAAAAACCCTACGCGGTGATAAGGCCTATATACGGGTTAGGAGGGGTCGCAATCTCAATGCTTCTCGCCGCGAAACCCAAGGTTTCTATGACGGTGGCGAGGATAAGCTGGTTCCTGAGGATGCTCCAACTTTGTTTATGTACAAGCTTAAAGAAAGCGCACGGGGTGAAGCGGTCTGGTTACCGCAGGTCAGATTCCCGGAAGGCAACTATGCTATCGCCTTTAGCTTCGAGCCATGAGTAAAATAAATCATAAAAAACTGACGGCCATAGATTTATTTTCTGGGTGTGGGGGTCTTACTCTTGGCCTGAAACAAGCAGACTTCAAAGTATTAGGTGCGGTTGAGATCGACTCACTCGCGGCTGAGACGTACACCACAAATCATCCCGAGGTGATTCTGTGGGAGGAGGATATACGAAAAGTTAATGGATTGGACATATTGCGAAAGCTCAATATAAAGAAAGGCCAACTGGATCTTCTCGCAGGGTGTCCTCCTTGTCAGGGCTTTTCCTCGCTGCGGACTCGCAATGGGAAAAAGAGAATTCGTGACGAGCGAAACGATCTAGTCTTTGAATATTTGCGTTTGGTCAAAGCGCTTCGTCCGAAAGCGGTCATGATGGAGAATGTGCCTGCCCTCGCCGAGAATCACCGAATGAAGACCCTCAAGAAGGAACT